>JACCDN010446613.1_pt1 | contig 16404 bp, 15 predicted proteins | sample 7441691 | NCBI WGS metagenome assembly JACCDN01 (sample SAMN15323439, study PRJNA562643) | freshwater metagenome | isolation source: river surface water | place: USA:Blue River Watershed | collected 2017-08-16
AACTTGACAAAGCTAGATATTTTAATAGAATTGGCTCACCCATTTACATGGGCTTGTAGCTCAGCTGGTTAGAGCACACGCCTGATAAGCGTGAGGTCGGAAGTTCAAGTCTTCTCAAGCCCACCATTTAATCATAAGGATTTACAGTAATTTTATAAGTTAATATTATTTTTTAGATTACGTTTAAGATTACTTTTTAATTAGCTAATATTTTTTTGCTGATTTATTAATATAAATATCTCCCCTCTTTAAAACCGCAGAAGCATCAGCTTTCTTTAAGTTGGTTGACAAATCAGGTTGACAAGTATTTTTCAAAACCCAGATTTTATATGCCTTTGAGACTGTCAACCGGTTGACATGTCTAGAAGCTGGATTGTGGTTTACGCTCAATTCCTTTATTTATCAGGGATTCATAAATTGAAACAACGTTATTTTACTTACTTTGTCAACCAAAGTGTCAACCAAATTAACTGGAAATTATAAGTTGGACATTTTTATATTAGTCTACCTACAGATTACTTTTTATCATTCCGGCAGAAAGTACTTCTAATCCTGTTTTATTCATGTTATCAGTTAATTCATAAGTAATTTTTACATTGAAAATCATTTTATGAAAATTAAATCTAAGTTGCTTACATTAATCGTAATGTTTTTACTAACAAGTAATGCCATAGCAGAACCAGAAAAAACCGGCTTTTACCTCAAAACAGGGATTGCCATGATGAAAAATAATACTATAGGTGAGTTACTCAGTAGCAGTACTCCTGATACAATACGATCTAAATCCAAGTACTCTCCTTTATATAGTCTGGGAATAGGTTATTATTTTAGTGATTCTATCAGAGGTGATTTTGTATTAGGTGCTAATTTTATTGATTTTAAAGAAGGACATTACACCCTTTATCGTAATACCGGCATAAGTAAATTTGTTCAGAAAAGGAAAGCCAGCATCTATAGCGCAATGTTTAACTGTTATATTGATGTTATTAAACTAAGTGATTTTAGCCTATTCGCAGGAGCAGGAACCGGAATAGCGCAGTTAATGGAAAATGTTCGTGTTAATACAAGCGAATATACCACGGCGAACATATTAGTTGATCAGGATCGACTATCTAGATATAGAGAGTGTTTTAATTTTACATATTCTCTTATTTTAGGCGGTACTTTAAAATTGAACGAGTCCTTTAAATTGGATATTGCTTATAATTATCAGGACTACGGAAAATTAAAACCGCGTAATGATCCCCCAACATTAGATTATCCTCGATATAAAGGTCATGTTGTCGGTATCGGATTAAGATTCGACATTTAGCAACATTCGAACTTTCAGCTATGATATAATTACACTCAAGTAAAAAAGTGTAATTATGAGCAGTAACAGATCCAAACCGTTTATTGTATGGGTAGGCGGTAAAAGAAAAATAATTGATAAATTAATGGAGTATATTCCCTCAAGCCTGAATAATTATTATGAACCGTTTTTAGGTGGCGGGGCATTGTTTTTTAATATAAAAGATAAAGTTAAAAAAGCCTTTTTATCCGACATTAATCTTGATTTAGTTACATCATATAATGCCGTAAAAAAAACTCCGGATGAAGTTTGTAAATTACTTGATATGCATGAGCAAAATCATTCAAAGGAGTATTTCTATCAAGTTAGAGGCATTAATAATAGCAACAACCCTGCGGTAATTAGTGCAAGATTTCTATATTTAAATAGATATTCTTTTAGGGGAATATATAGATTAAATATGGACAATGAACTTAAAACAGCTTGCTCTGCGAGAACTTATAAAAACAGATTATCCGGCCAAATACAGGAAAGTAGCACCTTATTAAAAGATGCAGCCATTTATGCCGGTGATTTTTCGTTTATTGAACCGCAAGTAAATGATTTTGTTTACCTTGATCCTCCTTATCACAATTCCGGTGAATCGTTTTATACAAGATTACCCTTTAATGAACCGGAACAGACCAGATTGAAGAATTTTGTGGATGGGCTAAACTCATCCGGTATTAAAGTCATGCTATCCAACAGCGCTACAGATTTTATAACTAATTTATATAAGGGATATAATATCAGAGTTATTGATACCAATTACTCTATAGATAACTATAAAAATCCAAAAAAAGAAGTGATTATAACAAATTATTAGCTTGCTAGTTCTTGCCTGTTATCTTTTTGGCCTTCATGAATTCTCTGATAGGCGATTTTATATTCGGCTCTAAAATCAGCATAAGTAGCCTTAATTTTTGGCGGCAGAGGTAATGAAGACTTAAGTTCTGCTTCAAGATTGCATTTTCTATCGGTATGTAAAACAAGATTGTTAAATATTGCTCTAGTTTCACCTGTTTTTTTATCCTCGATAATAGTAATATCTTCGGTTAATCTGAAAATATAATCACTTTCTTTAGTAAGGATTCTGGATATACCGCTCATACATTCAGGGTAATATTTAGTAAGGCTTTGGCTGTTTACTACCGAAGAGTCCTCTTCTTTTACCTTTTCGTGATCAACAAAAATAATTGTTTTTTTATGCTTGTTTTGTAATTCTTTGGCAACAAACATCAAGCTTGCAAATAATTCACCGGCACGGGCATAACCGACTCCGTAAGGCATAGTCCTGGGATTAGGATGATTTAACTGTCTTCCGACCTCTTCCCATACAAAATTCTGTAGCTTTGTAATTCCGTCAAATACTATAGTCTCAAAATCGGTAGTCGCTAATTCTTTAATAGCATCAATTAATTGCCCCCAATTTTGCAGGCTTAATATATCGATTCCATAATCGCAATCTCTAACTATATTTTTGATATGCATGGTTCTACCTTCGAAATCAAAAAAGAAAGGCTTGGGAAAACCTGCCGCAAAAGTAGATTTACCAATACCGACAGAGCCGTATATAGTCATAAGGGGCGGTATTATTTTTCTATTTGGTTTATAATTTTCAGCAGAAAATATTGTCATTGTCGTATAATCTTAATTTAAAATTACTTCTCCCAAAAACTGAGGAATTAAAGGTACTACTGCATTCCCCAGCGATTGCAAACGCTGCATACGGCTTCCTCCTTCAGTCCAGCCATGAGGAAAACCCATCAACCATTCTACCCAATCAGGGTTCAATCTTTCTTCTGTTAGCCTAGGTATTGCTTCCGGTTCTATCCCCCATTGGGCAAATCCTTTAGTATTGCGGTAAGTTCTAATTTCTTCGCAGGAGACTCTGCGCACTTCTTTAAACTGATAACCTCCTTGCAACCCTGAAATCTTATAGCCGAAGACATCTTTACGATTGCCTCCAGAGATGGATTTACTCGTTTTCTCTCTGCAGGAGAGTCCGGCTTTGCCGATGCAAGCGGGGTAGGCAATAATCCAGATTCTATCCCGTCGGTGAGGTGCGCCAAAGGCGGAAGCCGGTATACAATGTGTGCATCATACCCGATCTCCCATAAATCCTGCAGGACGATGATAAGCCCCTGACTGCGAAGATTTGCCACGTTTTCGATAATTGCATATTTTGGTCTGATGTCATTTATTAACCTTGCAAATTCTTTCCATAATCCGGAACGCTTGGCAGCAATTCCTCCTCCTTTACCTGCTACCGATATATCCTGACAGGGAAAACCTCCGGCAATTACGTCAATTTTCGGAAGAGTTTTAAAATCTTTATTTGTTAATATGGTAATGTCAGAAAATATAGGTACTGATCGCCAGTGTTTTTTTAATATTTTTTGGCAGAAAGATTTGATTTCACAAAAAGCTATGGTTTCCATGCCGGCCCTTTCCAGCCCTAAAGAAAAACCGCCTATACCTGAAAAAATATCCAATACCGCTAATGGCTTTGTCATCATTCATCCCGTTTTACTACTTCTTTTTTCCTACAGTAACTAAACCATCGATCCTGATTTATGAAACACATTCATTAAATCCATGCCGCCACTAACTACTGACCCGGCATTAGCCCAAGGCAATGCGCTATTTAACCCTTTTATTCTCTGTTTTCCTGCGGCAATCGATATATCCAGTCCCTCTTTATCTATCTTCATTCGAGGCCTGTTATAGAAATATCCCATTTCCTGCGCTCTTGCCTCCATTTCATCTTTATGAGCCTGCAGACGAAGTAATAAGCCGGCAGAATCATTAGGGCTTATACCGGTACCGCTTTTAAGTAAATTATATCCTATAACTTGCCTTCTATGCAGCTGTTCCTGACGTAACATGTCGCATTTATAGGATACTATAGATGAATACTCTTCGGTCATTTCAGCCGTAACGGCCTTTTGAACCTCATAAGAACGGGAAAGTAACCGATTATTGGTTTCTATGGCATCTTTAGCTTCTTTTGTTCTGGCCTTATTATTCTGCAAATTTGCATAAACGTTAAATGCCGTCAGCGCAGTTGCTACTATAGGGAAAAACATTACACTTTCTCCTTTAGTAACTTAAAAGGCCTGATATTGATATTACAAACAAATCGGTTATAAATTTCAGGTTGTTGTTTCTTTAATAACTCGATATTTACTCTGTGCTGAGTTTGAGGTTTCCAGCTTATTTTATAACCGGTATTACTTTTCAATAAATAAGAACTACCCATATAATCCATAATATCCGCTTTTAATAATTCCTCCTGTTTTTCAATGTTTTTTCTCTCAGTTTGCAGTTTAACTAATTCTTCAAGCTTTAAATCTACTTCACTTGAAGCATATTTTAAATCATCGCTATCTTCAGGCGGTAACCAGGCATCATCATACAACCGGATAGGTGCTATCTCCAAACTGCGGTAGATCGGTTTGAATATCGCCGTATTTCTCTTACGCATATTCCTCTAAACTGTAACTTTGAAGCCTTTTCTTGTCTTTCTAAAACGGAATCTCATCACTGGCAAAATCTTCATCACTAACTTTATTTTCCTTGGTCTTGGCAAAAGTCGATATATTCATAAACTCCTTATATTCCTTTTTATCCGGAGTAACTGCCATGAAAACTTTGTTTTTATCCGGATATTTACCGCTTTTGTCAACCTCAACGCCGATCTTGATAATAGGCTGCATATTGTGTAATTCACTTAAAGTCACTTTTCTTTTTGCTATCGCTTCCGAAGTTGTATCACTTGGATTAATATTTCTTGATGATTCAATTATGCTACGGATTAAACTTAATCCCATCTCTGCCCATATGTCTTTGCCATTCTCATCTTTTTTAGCTCCCTGAAAACCAATAAGCTGATGTATCTTGCGATTGGCATAAGCTCCGGAGGTAACGGTAAAACAGACATTTAATCCTATAGAACCTGTTTTATCACTTTTGGTCAGTAATTTTTGCTCTCCGTAATTACTAGGTTTTAGAGTAATTACTGCTTTTGCTATAGTACCTGCAGGAATAAGACTAAAAGCAGATGCAACGTCATTAAAATTAATCATCATGTCTACCTCCCCTCTTGTTCCTTATCTCAATCAAAGCCTTAACGATTCTGTAGCCTGAATAAACCATTACTCCCAATACAACTATTAGTAAAACTGTTTGCATAATCTAAACCTCGGTAATTTTAATCGGATAAATAGCTTCTACCATTTTTTTCTTTGTTAGATACATCGGTGTTTTAAAGCCTTTTGTATCCTCATACGTATCTTGCCCGTTTGTCCAACGCACCTGAAAATCAAGTACGTATTTGACTCCTCCCGGTAAGTGCCACGGAGTTTGTCTCTGAAAGAATTTCACTTCTCCGGCAAGTTGCAGTGCCTTCAGCTTCAGATACCTTTTTCCTTCCTTAATGGATGCAAACCTCATACCGTCATGATAAACCGGTTTTGCTTTAAACTTCTGCCTTAACATGTCTAAAAATGTTTTTTACATAGCTAATTATAACAAAACCTAAGCTTTTTTGTTCCACTAAATCAACAGGCGTATTAAAAAGTGCTTTTTCCGCTGCCCTTCTTCTAACAAGCCCGGGTAATTTTCTACCGCCGGCGAAAACAAATCTGCTGATTTCATTAGCGGCATCAAAGTATTCACCGCGCAATAATTTCTGCCTTAAGGTAGAACTTTGAAAAACCCCACCGCCCAAGTTAAAAATAAACGATATTAAGGCTGCTCTCTGGTTATGGTTTAAATCTACGCTTCTTGCATTCCTATACAGACAACTATCTGCTCGTAGTATATCTTCTTCAAGTAGCTCTTCGGCTCTTTCAATAGTAATATCATCTGTTATATTATCATGTTTCTCTATAACATGGCCGTAACCTATCGTCTTAAGGCCCGCAGAACAAAAATAAGGTTTTAGACTTAGACCTTCAAATTCCTTAATTAATTCCCTCGCTTTTTCTATAGCTTTAGTGTCTCTCATTATTTATCTATCCATGTATGGTTTTATATTTATTTATCATGCGATTACCGAACCAGAATCCCATAATCACCGATAGGAGCACTTCATCCTCATTAGTCCATACCGGCATACATACACCTATTTGATAGCTAAAAATGATAGTTAATTTAACGCCGATATATAATGCTAGAAATAAATAGGTAATTAGGGGTCTAACAAGTGCTGATAATGCATCTACCCAAGGAATACCGATAGGTTTTGCATGAGAGTATATAAGCCTTTCTTTATCAAGATCAGACTTGATTACTACTTCATCTATTCTGGAAGATGAAGAGTTTTTACCGGCTTCAATCTGAAGTTTAACAAGAGCAAGTTCATGCGCTTTATCCCTTTTATCCTTAATAAAACCCAAGACTTCAGGGATAAGGGCACTTAAAAACCCTGCTAAACTACCAAGTAACGCTATCATCTTATTAACGTGTTGTTTTACTTTATTAGTTTATATTAGGAAAGCTATAGGTAATTTTATGAGTATTCCTATCAATGTTTACTTCCAGAGTACCGGTATAACAATCAAATTTAAACAAACCTATAAATGGATCGCCAACATCGAACCATTCAGGCTGTTTACTATTATGTACTTTCTGATAATATAGATTGTATTGAGCTGTTAAGTTGTCTAGCTCTGTTTTTGAAAGATTCAGCCGGTTTTGTAGATCGGTAACTTTTACCTGTTCTTCCATGAAACGACTTTGCCAATTATTTCTATCGAGAATGGTATCATTTAATTGCCCCTCAAGAGTAACAATCCTATTTTGTCTTTCCGTTGCCAATCCTTTATATTGGTTTACTTCATTCTGTTCATGTAGCAAACAGACGTTTAATCGATCAATTTCTGCTTTTTGTGCATTTATTTCATTTTGTAAATGACCAACTGCCTGTTCCTTATCCCTTAACAGATAATTTCTCGTATCGTCTAAATTCTGCTGAAAATCAATTTGCAGTTTTTCTATATGATTATTAAGTTCACTTAACTTGATTTCGTAGTATTCTTTCTGCTCGATTAATGCTTTCCCTAAATTATCAAAAGAAGGTACAAGGCTACTTGCTCCATAATCAACAGAAGTATTGAGCGACAGGCTTAATTCCGGTTCTTGATATTTGGTTACCAGATACAGGTTCTTATATGATTTATCATTAAGTAATTCCAGTATTGTCTGTAAGTAATCCTTATCACTGACATTAAAAGGAAAAACCGAATATACCCCTGCTTCATCAGTATTAGGTTCTACATCTATAAATACCTTGTCTCTTGTTTTCTGAAAGAAACGGATTTGATCAGGATGTGTTTCAAGAATTAATTTTGCCCCCTCTTGGTTCTTACCTCCATACCAGCTAATACCTGCAAACTTATAGGGGGTAAAATCATCATCTTTAACTACAAAAGTCAATTTCAGGAATAAAAACCTTTTTTCAATATTTTTATTTTTTAGGATATCATTTATTGCAGTTATAACATCTTTTCTTGGAACTAATTTATAAATTTGCATGCTAATAAAAACCACTCATTTTTTATTTGCATTATAACGAATCCCATTTTTGAAATGGTGCAATTATTTGATATTTTTAGCATTCAGATTTCTATCAATCCACTCTTGACTTACTCCGCTTGCCCTTAAAGCAGGAGCAAGATAAAATAAATTGCGTCCCGGGATATTACGATGGATTAAACTATTAGCCTTACTAATAGCCTGTTTCTCCTTACCTTCTTTTAAATCTCCATAAATCTTGAAAAGATCGGCAATGTCGGAAGGGATAGGGCCGGACATGGACTGAAAGAGGTTATGACCGTATCTATTATATTGACCAAATATAAAATCCCCGTAAAAACCTAATCCACCGCCTTTTTCAGCTGACTCCTGTAATGTCCTTAAATTAAGCTCCGGTATTCCTTCACCATTTAATAATTTATTAGCTGATAGCGAGAGATATCCCCCGATAGTAGCAAGAACTATCATTGTAGATAATGTCTTGGGACTTCCACTATAATCCCTTAAGGGACGCATTATATAGGTAATAGGAAACTGTTTGAATTGCATTAGCATTCTAATAGCTTCACCTGCCGGTGTACCGGCTTTTGTTCCTTTCCACGTTGCAACATAACGCTCTAATCCGTGAGCTGTAGGTATACCAGTATCCACTCTATCTTTTAAATAAGTTTTAAACTTTGTTGCCGTCTCGTTAATTTGATCACTACCAGCCTTCCATTCCGGAGGAATAATATATTCTCTGCCGTCATCAGCTTTTTTTATGAAGCTCCTTAATATCTGCCAATCATTTTCATCAATACCATAGCGCTTTAAATTATTTTTAAGTTCAATCGGAGCGTTCTTGTACGAACGTTTTGTATAATGTGCCAGATGATTTGATAAAACAAAACCGAGTGCAGATTTAAAACTATTATCCCACCAATCCATTAAATTTAATTTAAAATAATAATTGGTAGCAGTTGTTATTTTACCGGCGATCTTGCCGGCGATATAATTTTCTACATTAAGATTTGAATAAACCATACCCATTAAATTATCCGTTCCGCATCCGAGCAATCTGGCAAATTCTTTCTTCTGCTCACTATTAAAAGAGTTGGTAATTGCTTTTAATAAATTACTTTGTGCTTCTATATAAGGTATTCCGTTATACATCTGCTCGGCAACAAACGTTGCGCTATCGGGTATTGAAGAAACAGCTACCTTACCAAGACTTGCCATGGTTTTTACATTACGCAGGCTTTGGCCTATAGAAGCTAATGTCAGGTTTTCGGGTGAGATGCCGATAATGTACTCAAGGAATCCTTCCAGCCTGCGAGAGGATAAGAAGTCTAGCTCTTCTTGTGCAGCTTTGTTACCTTTAGCTGCTGCTTCCTGTAATGAATTTGCAAAATCGTTTTTAAGTTTGGCAAGTAAAGTCAAAGGCTCACTACCCATAGACTCAATTAACCCAATATTATGCCCCAGTTTTTTTAAATTAATTGCAATAGAATGGGCAAGGCTATGAGTACCATACTCGTTATTGTATTTAAGCCAACTATCAGCCGATTTAAAATGTAACTTTCTTGGTTGAGCAAATCTACCTGCTATATTATTATAAGCAGCGAATCTCGGCATATATTCTATATTTTGATATAGGTGATTACCTGTAGCAAGATTCTTCCATATCTGATATAAATCAATATCTTCATCTAATTTTTCTACTTCAAGCAAAGGTAATATGAAGTTTTTCCACTTTTCAAATCCGGCTTGTTTTATTTTAAGGGCATTATGCGATTGACGGGTAATGTAACCTTCTAACTGATTAATATGAGCTCCCCCGTTGTTAATGCGATTAATCGCCGATTGTTGACGTTTATGCACCAAATCAGCTATGTCCTTTGCTATCTTGGAGTTAGTCGGTTTTTTATTCGGATGGCTTATATTCCATAATTCCTGAGCGATATCCTTTTCAAAGTTTTTATTCCTGAAATAATCAAGTAAATCTGACTTGATTAAATCATTCATTAATCCGTTACTAAGTTCGCTTGATACGACAACTCCTCTCATATCTGCCTGTTTCAGTAATTCGGTAAAGCCGTCCTTAACTCCTTTTTTTTCTGCTCGTGCTATTATAATTTGCTTGGCATTTTCAAATCTAATTAAGTTTATTAGTTTATCTCGGCGAATTAAATTAATATCCTCTTGGCTTTCTATTCCCCGAGCTAGTATCTGCTCAAGCTCCTGCATGCAACCTGCGTACTCCGGCAAGTCCCGTGCTACTTGTTCTAGTTCCTGAATTTGCTTCTGTAATTCTTGCTCCGTATGTAATATATCTTTTTCTTCAAATATTGACCTCGCATTTTTAGGATCGTCAAGATCAACGTACTTATCTGTTTCCAGTTGATTTCTGGCAATTGCTAAGTCAGTCTGGTCAAAATCATAGCCTTTTATCTCCTGTTGTTCCTGTTTTAATTTGCTGCTGATTTGTTCATTTATCAGATTCAGATTTTCGAGGATTTCTTTAAATTCTTCTACATCTTCAAATTTTTTATAAATTGCCTTAAGATTGTTTCTGTGATTGTCTAGTACCGATAGAATTTCTTTAGGCAAAAGAGTTAAATCTCCACCTGTTGCAAATTCTTTATGTAACCGATCTTCTAAAGACGCTACCTTATCCTCCATCTCAAAAAACTCCGGAAATTTTTGCTTTCCTTCATTCCTGATGTTTTTGCGAGTAAGGTTCAATGTATCAAATGACTCCTTAACAACTTCCGAAGCGGCAGGAGCAGTTTCAAGGGCTAATTCATCGACTAAATGCCTGAACTGCATATCTAGTACTGAATCATTAGCACTATATTCGCTTTTTAACTCTTCCGGAGTTGCAAAATAACGATTGCGGAATTCCTGATATTTACCTCTGGCAAATTTGCTGCTACCGACATAAGCGGTTTTTATGCCATAACCGATTGCAGGCAAGCTAGCCGAAAATAAACTAGCCTCTGCAATATTTTTTAAAGAATCGCTTATGCCGTATTCCCTTTGTTCCAGATCCATTTGCCTTGCAATTAATGGCTCTAATGCTGCCTGTCCTATTCCTCCGCCTATGGCAAACTTTACCATATTGGTCTTTACCGGATTTGCTGCCCACCATGCTCCTTTAAATAAAGCTCCTCCCGGTATAAAACCGGTTGCAATGTTAGTAGCCAGATTTACCGGAGCAATATTGCCGCCTATTATTCCACCGACCATTTGCCCGGCCTTGTCAAGTAAGTCACCTTTGCCGTTAGCTATTATGTAATCGTTAATAGCCATCTTACGCTTTTTTTCTAGTATCCTTTCAACTATTGCAGGGGTAAAATTAGGATCGTACTGAAGACCTGAATCCCCATGACTCGTTGCAAACTCTTCTTCCGTATATTTTTTGTTTCTTGGATCTGCGTTATATATTTCCTGTAAATATAGCATATCGGGATCGAATCCCCGGTAGCCTGCTATATCAAGCAAGGTGCTTAAATCAGGTGAATCAAGCCATGCGTTTGTTGCTGCAGCCTTTAAAGTAGTGATTCTTGAAATTTCTAAATTATCTTTTAAATACTCATCCGCTTTTGATTCAGGTTTAAGGCGCGGCAACGATACGTCAAACATTATATTGCTCCGTATGGATGAAGATATAATAATGAGTTTGGCATTAATATTTCATTAAAACCAAGTAAATCCCAAGTTAGTATTTCATCCGCTGATTTCATCAAGGGTTGCTCTCCTTTTTTACTAAAATATACGTAATATACGCTTTTTTTATCCTTGGATAGTCTAAAAGTCCCTCCTCTTAAGGATTTTTCTAACTCCTCCGGAAATGGCTCATGGTCCTTAGAAAAAGTTGCGTATTTATCGTACTCGATCCTATCTCCAATTAAATCGCTTCGCAGTTTTGTTAACCCGTAATTTACCTTTTCCTCATCAAGTTCTATAATCTCCTTATCTTTAATTATCGTCCTTGGAATATAAAATTTTCCATAGTTCCAGTCTCTATAAGGGGCTATATAACTTGCTTCAAATAAATTATTTATTGCCGTATTGGTTGCTTCCTTAATACTCATGTGTTTATCAAACTGATAAAATCTTGCCAGTTCCAGTAATCCTGCCTGCATCATGAGTACTTCAGGAGCATTATCTGCTTGACCCGCAAGTATTGATTCCCGCCATAATGAAATATGTTCATCAATACGCTCCTTAATTTCCTTTTCATCTTTTTTAGACATTTCACCGATTGCCTGATTACTTGCCATTGCCCTTGCTAGATCATTCTTTAGATTTCCCCTATTATAAAGGTTAGCATCTATATAAAAATGGGTCAGAACAGGCAGTTTTTTATTATCATGTAATATTTCTTCTACTATTCCATGTCCGAGTGATTCGTATTCCGATTCAATACCGAGTATATTATTCAAATTTGCTCTGATTATATTAGCATCCCTGCTATCTAACATGCCTGCAAAACCTTCTCGTTCTTCGTTAGTCAGCATTTTTTGTAAATAAACCGGAATATCCTTTTGAGTTTGCAGATTCAACCTTTTATTAATTTTTTCAGGCAAAGGTAAGGCTTCATCAATTTCATCTATAAATAACTTCTCAACAAAAAGAGCCGGATCAGCCTTGGCAAGATTTTTCTGCTCATTAATTTTTGTAGCAACCAAGCCATATAGCTTTAGCTGCACCTCATAATTCTCATCTTCAGGATTTGGAGTTAACTTGGCAAGTTCAGATTTACTAGAAGATAAAGGAGCATATTTAACTCGTTCTAATACTTCATAAGCATTTATATGCATCTGCTCTTTTGCTGCAAATTCTAATACCGCCTCAGTAGGAAGAGACGATAGCTTATCTTCAATCCCTTCAATACCTTTACCGCGAGTTAATATATTTTTAAAATGTATCTCGGATAATTTATTGAATTCTCTTATGTTCTTATTAATATTATAGGTAACAGCCGCTCTTGCCTGATTTTCTATTCTTGCCAAGCTTCTAAAATCTAAATCTTTTTTCCACTCATAGTTAACGTCATGATTTAATATACTCCTAGGGTTAGAGGCAAGGACACTACTTGCCGCTGCCTCTGCTATTTCCTCTTTTGCTTTTCTGGCCAGCTTTCCTTTGTGAACCAGATCAATATCAAGGGAATTGACGGCTATTAATGCATTTTCTCTATTCTGACTATAAATCTGTGGATTGTTATAAGTAGCTTTTGCCAGTTTTTCAATGTTCTCAATAGCCATATTATGCCTTTTGTCCATAACCAGACTTGCCTCATAACCTGCTATTTGTCCGGCATGTTGCGCTTTATAAGAATTGATCTGATTCGTTAATAATTCTCTGGCATAGGGGTTTTTAACCTCATCTAAAATCTGATTACCGCGTATGCTAACCCTGTTCATTACAAACGTAGAAAAAGGTTGCCCGGTATCCAGGCTATCAGGATGAGTATCAGGTAACTTCATAATGCACGCTAAGGTATTTGTTTTTGCATCAATACCTACCTCAACGTGATTCTGTGCCTCTTTTAAGTCATTAGTACTATCAAGAATAAACTGACTCCACTTATCTCCGACAATAACACTCGCATCCTTGCGGAGCTTTTTATCCCATATCTCATTGAACCCTTTGCTTAAAACTTCGGTAGTTTTAGCTATGTGCTCCCATTTACTCATAAACTATTTCCACATATGCTCGTCCCATAGTAATTTATTAATATTACTAACTTCCTTATCAAGGTGATCAAGTTTACCATTAACTTTTTTTAAGCTTATTATTGATTTGCCGGACTTGCAGTTCTATCTCGTAAGTGCCGTATTCTATAGAATCCAATTTATCAATAACCTTAACGGCAAAGACGATAAATGATATTAAAAATGCAGTTAAGATTAATATGATATATAAGGATAAAATATTCTCTTTCCAAAATCCTTTATGTGTATCTTTTTCCATAAAAAACCTTATTCTTATTATAACATAATCTTACCGCATGGAGTAAAGATACCAAAACTCTAATTCAGATAATGTGGTATTAACTTTGCCTTGGCGTATATTTTTAAAATACTTGCAGGATATGGTTTATCAACTATGTATACCAAATCAACATCCTTGGAAATTTCCCTGTTAGTGCTAAAATGCACCCATCCCGAGATATAAGGAGTAGTAATCGCCCTAATTGCCTCTCCCATTAAATATTTCTTATCCGATAAATAAAATTGCATATTATCAAGATTTAATCTGGGAGCATTGATAAACTGGCGTTTTTCATTACCTTTAGTTGTGGATTCTTCAATATAACCGCCTTTAGTATTAAATAATTTTAACCCGACGGCACAATCCTTTTTATCGATATATTCAGACTCACCTTCAAAAATAAATGGAAAAGTTTGCAAGAGGGAACTGTAAATAAAACCGAAGCTTAAAAAACGTACATATCTGTTTAATAAAATCACCCCTAAATTTACCGCAGGCAATCTATTATTCGATATTAGCTCATTATCCCCAATAAAACCTGTTTCCATCCCGCCATATATCTTATGCAGCTCTTCGGATTCTATTTTATCGATCCCTGCATTAATATGGCGAACTAGAGTTTTAATCATTTCAATATCAATATCGGGAAAATTCTGCCTAAAAATAGGAAAATACTGCGCACTTAGTAATAAATATTTATCAATTTTTGTCGGATGTGACAGATCATTTGAAATACGTAACAGCTCCTGCTCTTCCGATGGAATAAGCAGGTTGCTGATTGTAATAAAACTGCTGAATATTGCTTTAAACATATTACTGCTTCTTGTTACAAGCATAAATAACAGCACTAAATATTTATTATTATATTCCTTAAGGATAGAATATTTTTTTTGGGCAAACAGGAAATCGTTTTCTATATCGTTTAGTGCACCTAAATTAATCTCATCGGCGTGTTTTGACTCTACTAAAAAACCGACAATAGTAAAACGGACAAAGGAGATAAGCTCCTCTTGATCCTTATTCTCACCGAACAAATCATTTTCCCAATCAATCCCTACTTCCTGACCTGTTTTTTCTTTCCAGTAATTTTTAAGGGCTTCTCTAACTATCTCGGGATACTCCGCTATTCCTTCGTCAACGTCATTTTCTTCATATTCAGAATCGATATAATTATCAACTTGCTCTTTTAATTCATTATATTCGCGGTAATACTGAACTTTATTTAAAGCATTCCACTTATTTAAAATTTCAGCTTTGATTTCGACCGGACTCCCATGAATAAACTCTTCCTGATTTTCTAAAGGTAAATCATTTGCCTTTTTGATGATTTCATCTACCCGCCACTCAATCTTTTTTCTGCCAACCAGATCAGCTAATTCCTCATTGCCGCTTAAGTAATCCTGCATGAATGAGTCTACCAATTCAGGTATTGCGCGGTATAAATCCTCTTTCTGCTCGGAAGCAATAGCACCCAGTAAATTTAAAAAATTTCTAAAAACATCGGTAATTACTTTTACTACTACCTGATTATTAATAATTCCGTGATTATAAGAATTATAAACAGCAGCTACAATATAAGCCAGTTCCTGCCTGAAAAACTCTATTAGTTCATCGGCATTTGCATCTAGAATACCTTCATTAAATAACAAATCCCCTTCATTTATCCTGAAATATTCAATAAAATGGTCTTCAGGTTTAAGCTGATCCAGAATGAAACAGCTAATAATCATATTATTGCCTTCGATGCGTAATTGATCCATCTGGTTTTCCAGAGTTTTCTTTTTTTGAGCAGCTTTCTCAATATATTCCTCAATATCCAGGCTCTCAACGTTAACGGCAACACCTGCCTTTAACAATTGATAATTGGCTCTAAAATTAAATTCTTTTAATAACTTCGTTTTATAATCCCGAGTAAAATACTCAGGAGAAGAAAAGTAATATTTGAGCATCACTACCGTTCTATCCATGCCATTAACAAAGTTGGCAAAACTCTTTATCCTATCCTGATCCTGCAAAGCAATAATACCTGCTACAGAGAAACTGTATCTGGTATTCTCCTTATGAGCAATAAAGTCAAATTCCCTCTCCTTTAAATGTTTGTCAATTTCAATCTGCTTTACTTCCTGAGCCAGTTTTTTTGCCTCGTTAACTATGGTATCTGCTTCCAATATGATCGGTTTTAAATAATCTACATCTTCACGTTTTCCCAGCAATACATTAATTACATACCCGTTAAATTTCTGTAACTTTCGGATCATTGCTATTTCAAGTCCAAGCAGCAATTGCACGGGCGTTAGGTACTGGGAAAAGTATCTTCCGATAAATTCCGCATATAGCATTTTTAAATTAACGCTATGGACCGGTCTATCATCTTCATCAAGCTTTAAATCGGTATTATCTATTTCCTCTAAGTTTTCCAATCGATTTAAATGTACTCCTCCTACGACAAAATTGTCTATTATATCCATCTCCGGAAAAACTCTTTCCAGTTCCGTCTGTTTTACAATCAGGTTTTCCAGTCTGGATAAGTCTTCTTTATATTCAAAAACATT
>JACCDN010222261.1_pt1 | contig 16403 bp, 17 predicted proteins | sample 7441691 | NCBI WGS metagenome assembly JACCDN01 (sample SAMN15323439, study PRJNA562643) | freshwater metagenome | isolation source: river surface water | place: USA:Blue River Watershed | collected 2017-08-16
CAATTAACGCTCGTTTCTTACCGATTTTGAATGCATCCAGAACGCGCATACGTTGCTTCTGGGTACGGCCACCATGCAAAACTCCTGCATCAACGCCTTGTTTCTTTAACTTTTCAGTTAAACGATCAGCGCCATGCTTGGTGCGTACAAAGAATATGGTGCGACCTTCACGCGAAGCAATCTGTGCAATAACATCATCTTTCACATGTGAATCCACTACTAAAACATGGTGATCCATATCGGCTTCGCGTTGTTCAGTAACTGCCAATGAATGGGTTACCGGATCTTTCATAAACTTCTTTACGAGTTTATCTACATCTTTATCTAACGTTGCGCTAAATAGTAAACGCTGTCCATCTTGCGGTGTTTGCGCAAGCACTTCAGTTACTACTGGCAAGAAACCCATATCTGCCATTTGATCTGCTTCATCCAACACCACAATTTCAGTTGCAGATAAATCGATGGTGCCTTTCTTCATATGATCTTGAAGTCGACCTGGGGTCGCAACCACAATCTGCACGCCTTTTCGAAGTGCTTGTAATTGTGGTGGATATGGCATGCCACCGGCTAAAACTGTTGAACGTAATCCAACTTCATCTGCATAAGTTGCAAGTACATCATCAATCTGCATCGCTAATTCGCGAGTAGGCGCAAGGATTAATGCATAAGGTGCACCAGGCATTGGCTTTTCAAAAGCTAAACGGGTCAGCACAGTTAAACCAAAGGCTAAAGTCTTTCCAGAACCGGTCTGTCCACGACCTAATACATCGCGCCCATTAATAGCTTCCGGCAAAGTGGCAGCTTGAATCGGAAAGGGAAATTCGATTCCTTCATTACTTAAGGCGCTAACTAGGTTTTTATGAACACCCAACGAGGCGAAAGTCATTTTGTTATTTGGCATTACTAAACTCGCTTTAAATTACTGTCAGCGAGGAATTCGCCAATGTCCCTCAGCTATTTAAAGCTCCAATCAGGGAGTAGGTGAATTCTACCCTGTATTTAGAAGTTAAATTAACGCCCACTGAATGGTGATTGATACCGAAACATCCTGAGTTCCTAGATCAATCACTGTTGCTTCATCAGCAGAAGCTTTGGCCACACCATAAATTGGTGGGTTATATGTAGCTCCGCCTTCAGTTAAGTAATTTACTTTGCCTAGTTTTACACCAAGTAACTTCGCATAAGAGATTGCCTTTGCCTTTGCATTCTTTACCGCAGCTGATCGAGCCGCTTCAGTTGCTTTGCTGTTATCCAATACAAATGGTGAAACACCTTGAAGTTGTAAGAAGTCTCCGCCAGCTGCGGCAATTGCATCAACTACCGCGCCAGCATTTGCAGCATTCTTTACAACAATTGTGAATGACTGCGATGCGCGATAACCAATCTGAACCGAACCTTTTTCCTGGGTGTAGTTATATTCTGGATAAACCGTCAGAGAGGTAGTTGCCAAATCTTTTGCACTTACTCCGTTTGCCAAAACAGCTTTACGAACTGCTGCACTGGTGCTATTTGCCTTAGCTAGCGCCGCGCCATTGGTTCCTTCAACAACAGTTACTTGTCCCATTATTCTTACTGCATTAGGTGTCACTTTAACGGTGCCCTCTGCATTAACGGTGATGTATCTGGAAGGTGCTGCTTGCGCATTCTGAACTCCTGGAATAATCAGAATAGAAAGCGCTGCAATAGCTGCAATTACGGAACGAAGTTTCATAGCGTTATCCTACTTCCATGGCATCATCACAATTTGTATCGCACTGCACGATTGATGCCCTAGAACGCGCAGCTATCCAATTAAAGAATGGCAACCTGATAGCTTTCCCAACAGAGACTGTGTATGGCCTTGGAGCTGATGCGAATAATGAAGCAGCAGTTTCACGTATATATAAGGTAAAAGGCCGACCTGCAGATCATCCGCTAATTGTTCATATTGGAGATTGGCAATTATTGGGCGAGTGGGCTGAAGAGATTCCCGATTACGCAATTGATTTAGCACGTGCCTTTTGGCCAGGGCCAATGACTTTGATTTTAAAACGGAGCGAACTTGCCAAAGATTTCATCACCGGTGGACAAAAGACAGTTGGCATCCGTGTGCCAAATCAAACTCTTGCACTCCAATTATTAAATGAATTTTCTAAAGTAGGCGGCAAAGGAATTGCCGCGCCATCAGCTAACCGCTTTGGCCAAGTTTCACCGACTACTGCAGAGGCAGTTCGCCAAGAGTTGGGTGCATTCTTAAGTGAATCAGATGCCATTCTTGATGGCGGCCCATGTGCGGTTGGAATTGAATCAACCATCATTGACTGCACTGGCTCCAAACCAAAGATTCTCCGCCCCGGTGCAATAACTGTGGAAGATATAAATGGGGTAACTGGATTAGAAGTTGAATCACCTGAACAATCTGATATCAGAGTCTCAGGTTCACTTGAAAATCACTATGCCCCTGAGGCACAAGTAATTTTAGATATCGAACCGCAACCAGGAGATGGCTTCATTGCGCTCGCAGAAATTCCAACCCCTGATGGTGTGATTCGTTTGTCCGCCCCTAAATCAATTGAAGCTTTTGCCCATGATCTTTATGCCGCTTTGCGCGCAGGTGATGCCAAAGAAATTCAGAGAATAATTGTGGCGCAGCCACAAGGTGGCGGAATCGCAATAGCGATTAGGGATAGATTAAAGCGCGCAGCCGCGAGCGAATAAATCGGATTAAGTGTTTTTCAGAAACACCGCTAAACTGCGCCAGTTCTTACTGGTTTTATCCAGTTTTGTAGGGGCCTTTAGCTCAGTCGGTAGAGCAACGGACTTTTAATCCGTGGGTCGCGGGTTCGATCCCCGCAGGGCCTACTTAGAATCTCTATATTTAACCGCTCTTCTGTGACCGGTCACTACTCTGATATATCATCTAGTCAAAGTAAAACTGTCGCTACCAACCTTTAGGCTACCGCGAAGTAACCAAAGCATCTGCTGCCCCAGAAGCTCACTAGGAAGTTTGTCTATGGAGATCATGCAAGGTTTTGTCAGCTGGCTAGCTCACAAACCAACCCCAGATGAAATATGCCGTGCGCTAGTAACTGATTTTATGAAGAAACATGGCGCATGTTGTGCACGTGTTGGTCGATTAAACAAGGACGATAGCTATCACTATCTTGGCCAATATGGTTTTGATCTAAACGAAACAGGAAAGTTAGTGCCTGGTCAAGTTTGGCGCCAATCTAAAGATTTTGAAATCAACCAAATTGCAGCGGGCCATCTACCTGGTCCATGGACTCAAAATAAACAGCAAGTTTTAATCGAACTTCGCGCTCGCGGAACTGTTTATGGTTGGTTAAATCTGATGTTCTCTACACCAAAAGAAGATGAAGAAGTTCAAAAAGCAGTGCACTTTGATGCATCTTTATATGCACTTGCAATTTCGCTTTATCTCTCACTTACACATCCACAAGAATTCTCTAGCGAAAAAGATTTAGGAACCGAAAAGGGAATTCCTTCCGTTGATTCCTTAACAAAGCGCCAATTAAATATCTTAAAGGGCATGGTTGATGGAAAGACCAATCATGATTTAGCAACGCAATTAGGTTATTCAGTCTCAACAATTCGTCACGAAACTATGCGAATTTATCAAGCGTTAGCAGTTAGCGATCGGCGCGAAGCGGCGCAGAGAGCGCTGGAATACGGCTGGATTTAAAGCCATTTCTACCTATTTTTTCGCATATTTAAGGCCCGTTAGACTGCACCTCTATGGCTAAGACGCTTCCAACGCCTGCCGCCCCAGGTCAAGATGAGACCAGGGGAGTCTTGGCTATTCCTGCTTTTCGCAGGCTATGGCAATCAATGGCCTTCTCATCCTTAGGCGATTGGCTGGGACTTCTTGCGACCACTGCGCTGGCGCAGAAACTCTCTGAAGGAAATTACTCAACCGCTAACTTTGCAATCGCAGGTGTCTTTATTGCGCGTTTGTTGCCTTCAGTTTTCCTAGGGCCGCTAGCTGGAGTCATCGCCGACAAATTTGATCGCCGTAAATTAATGGTGATTGCAGATATTTTGCGCGGCGGCCTTTATGTATCAATTGCGATTTACCAAAATTATTACTGGTTATATGCCGCCACAATTTTGGTTGAATGTATAACGCTCTTCTGGTCGCCAGCAAAAGAGGCATCGGTCCCAAATTTAGTTCCGAAAGAAAAATTAGAAGCAGCAAATCAAGTTTCATTATTGGCCGCTTACGGAACTGCACCAATTGCAGCGATTCTCTTCTCAATACTTGCTTTGATTACCGGTTCTTTATCCGCAATCTTTCCTTTCCTAAATAACAACACCACTGACTTGGCGCTATATTTAAATGCGCTCTCATTTTTCTATACCGCTTGGATTGTTTATGGAATGGATGAAATTCCAAAGGGAGCTGCCGCTAATAAAAGTGGTGACAATATCGGCAAGTCGCTACTCGAAGGCTGGCGCTTTGTTAGCCAATCCAAAATTGTTCGAGGACTAATTGTCGGAATGGTTGGCGCCTTTATGGCAGCCGGCGCGGTTATAGGTCTTGCCAGAACTTTTGTAAGTGATTTAGGTGGTGGCGATGCTGCTTATGGTGTGCTCTTTGGCGCGGTATTCACAGGTTTAGCGCTTGGAATTGCCTTTGGACCACGTCTGCTTTCACAATTCTCAAGACGTCGAATATTTGGGGCATCACTAGCAATTGCTGGATTCTTCTTAGTTGCGCTTGCTTTAATCAGCAACTTAGTAATTGCAGTGATGGTCACTTTGATTTTGGGCGCATTTAGTGGAATCAGCTGGGTAACTGGTTTCACCATGTTAGGCATGGAAGTCGAAAACGAAGTTCGTGGTCGTACTTTCGCATTCGTACAATCATTAATCAGAGTGGTGCTGGTAGCGGTTTTAGCAATTGCGCCATTAATTGCAGCAGCAGTTGGCGAACATACTTATCGCTTTGCAAATTCCGAAGTTACTTACAATGGCGCATCAATCACAATATTAATTGCCGGAATTTTGGCGGGACTAATCGGAGTTCTCTCTTACCGACAGATGCGCGATCGTCCCGGGGTTTCATTAATGAGCGATATTTCGGCAGCGTTGCGCGGAGAATTAGGCGCCCAAATCTCCGGCCACTCAAAAGGTGTATTTATCTCTTTCGAAGGTGGAGAAGGCTGCGGCAAATCAACGCAATCAAAGTTGCTAAAAGAGTTTTTGGAGAGCGAAGGTCACACAGTCGTTCTAACTCGCGAACCGGGCGGAACTAAATTAGGAAAAGAACTTCGCGATATTTTGCTACACACACATGACCATGTCTCACCAAGAGCTGAGGCGCTTTTATATGCAGCAGATCGCGCGCATCACGTTGATACTTTGATTCGTCCAGCGCTTGAGCGCGGTGAGATCGTAATTACAGATAGATATTTAGATTCTTCGATTGCATATCAAGGCGCCGGTCGTGTGCTCTCTCCCGGAGAGGTTGGCCGCATTTCACGTTGGGCTACCGAATCCCTAATACCGACCCTCACAATAATCATTGATTTACCGGCTGAAATTGGTATTGGGCGCTTGAAATCGCGTGACCGATTAGAGAGTGAATCAATCTCTTTCCACGAACGAGTTCGCCAAGAATTCTTAACTTTAGCGCTGTTAGATCCAGAGCGATATCTAGTGGTAGATGGCCGTCAGAGTATTGAAGAGATTCATGCTGCAATCACTTCACGAGTAAGTGAACTTCGTGATTTAAGCAAGATTGAAAAAGAGCCACGTCGTTTCCGAAAGAAATCAAAGTGAGCGTCTACGACGAACTCATTGGCCAATCACATCTAATTGAAACTTTAAGTGCTGCAGTAAAAGCTGCAGCCAGCGGCGAAGATTCACAAGAGATGACGCATGCTTGGATCTTTACTGGCCCTCCTGGTAGCGGACGTTCATCTGCTGCAATCGCATTTGCGCAAGCGCTAGTCTGCAAAGAAAATGGTTGCGGCGTTTGCAATGAATGCATAACTGCAAAATCTGGCGCACATCCCGATATTGAAATATTGAAATCAGAGGGTTTATCAATAAAAATTGATGAGATCCGTGAATTATTAACCCGAACCGCATGGGCACCTTCGATGGGTGGTTGGCGAGTTGTAGTTATGGAAGATGCCGATAGATTAACTGAATCAGCCGCAAATGCGTTACTAAAAGCTATTGAAGAACCAGGTTTGCGAACAGTGTGGCTCTTGTGTGCCCCCACCTTGCATGACATTCTTCCGACGATACGTTCACGTTGCCGCCATGTTCAATTACACACCCCATCTAATTCTGATGTAGCGGAATTTCTGATTAGCAAACATCAAATCGCGCCAAAGATGGCAGATTTTGCTGCGCGAGTTTCACAGGGGCATATAGGCCGAGCCCGCCATTTAGCCACAAATGAAGAGGTCCGCAATCGCCGCAGCGCCATCTTGAGCATTCCAAGCCAGTTAAATTCAGTGGCTTCTGCCTATGCGGCAGCGGCAAAATTAGTGGAATTAGCAAATGCTGAATCTGATGCGATTTCTGAAGCGTTAGATGAGAAAGAGTATGAAGAGTTATCTACTGCGCTAGGTAAAGGCGGTGGCAAAGCGTTAAAGGAATTAGAGAAAGAACAGAAATCGCGCGCAACCAGAATTACCAGAGATACATTGGACGGCGCGCTTTTAGATTTGGCTACTTACTACCGAGATGTAATGATGATTCAAGCAGGCAATACCGATTCATTAATTAATGCAGAGTTGGTAGATCAAATTTTGAAGAGTGCCGAAAATACTCAATCTCAGAAAACATTGGCCAAGATGGATGCCATCATGAGCGCAAGAGAAAGTCTGCAGCGAAATGGTGCCCCTTTACTGGTCATGGAAGCATTGATGTGCGAATTAATAAAGTAACACTCAGGGTTATTGCCTTAGCTGCGGTTCTAGTCTTACTGGCATTGCCACTTTCAAATTTAATAGTGAAATCGGCAGACCCATTCAAACCGAGTAAGATAAAAATCGATTCTTCATCAATTGCTGGCTACTACAATCAAAATTTCAATTGGAATGATTGCTATGGCGGTTTTCTCTGCGCCACATTTAAAGTACCAATCGATTACAGCAATTTAGATTTAGGTGAATTTGATATTGCAGTTATGAAACATCAAGCGCCAAATGCCATTGGAAATTTAGTGGTAAACCCGGGTGGTCCAGGCGGCTCTGGTGTTGATTATGCATATTCGTACGAAAGCGCATTTACCTCGGCAATTCATAGTTCATTCAATATCGTGGGCTTTGATCCACGTGGCGTGGGCCGATCAACTCCAATCGAATGCTTAAGTGATTCTGAGACAGATGAGGCTTATGCATCTAGCGCTTACCCAGAAAATGAGGCCGAAATGGCCCAAATGCGCCAGGAAAGTAAGGCATTTGCCGATACCTGTAGCAGTGAGAATAAGTATCTTGAATTCTACTCAACTGCTAATGCCGCGCGCGATATGGATATCTTGCGAGCTTTATTAGGCGATACAAGGTTAAATTTTTTAGGTAAATCTTACGGAACTTATCTTGGCACTCTCTATGCCAAATTCTTTCCTAACAAAGTTGGCAAATTTGTACTTGATGGTGCTGTAGATCCAACCATTAGTTCTCTTGAACAAACTTTGCAACAAGCGGTTGGTTTTGATAACGCCTTTATTGCCTTTGCAAATGATTGCGTTAAAGATGCAAATTGCGTTTTAACAGGTGATGTAATCGGGCAAATTCAAGGAAAGCTGGCAGAACTCCACGAAGAACCTTTGAAAGTCGGCAATCGCAAGCTAACGGAATCACTTGCAATGTATGGAATTGCAATGGCTTTGTACGATCAAGAATATGGTTGGCCAAGTTTGAGAAGTGCTTTAAGAGATTTATTTAATGGAGAAGGCAAGCCGCTACTAGATCTGGCTGATGCATATACTGGTAGAGACTCAAATGGCAATTATCAAAGCAATGATGCAGAGGCGCTAACCGTAATTTCTTGCGCAGATTTTCCGCCAACGGAAGTCCGAGTTGAGGATGTAGTCGCAGCAGCGCCACTTTTTGGTAAATATGTTGCGTATGCAGATATTAATTGCGAGTATCTGCCAAAACCAAAATATGAATTAATTTCAAAGCCGATCAATCTAGATTCGGAAGTTTTAGTTATCGGAACTACCAACGATCCGGCCACACCGTATCAATGGGCAATCAAATTGGCTGAACTATTAGTAAATTCGAAATTAATTTCGGTCTCGGCAGATGGCCATACGGGTTACAACCGGGGAAGTGACTGTGTCGACCAGGCGGTTGAAAAGTATCTAATTTCAGGGGTAATTCCCGCACAAAACCTAGCTTGTAGTGCGTAATTCCCCTTTCGGGGATGGTAATTAGCACCCCATTTGGTGGTGCAAAATTCTCCCATGCGTCTAGACCACATCTCTTATGTGACTTCCCATGATCAAATTTCTGACACTGTTCAACGCTTAGGTGCAAAACTAGGCACCACTTTCGTTGATGGCGGTGCACATCCAAGATTTGGCACTCGAAACTTCACGGCACCACTTAAGAATGGTCATTACATTGAAGTTGTCTGTCCGTTAGATCATCCAGCGACAGATAAGACACCATTTGGTCGCGCTGTTAAGCAGCGTGCCGATGAAGGTGGCGGTTGGTTGACTTGGGTTTTATCTGTAGATGATGTTGCGCCAATTGAAAAGAGACTTGGTCGCCCAGCTGTCGATGGATCCCGTACCAAACCAGATGGCGAAACATTAACTTGGAAACAAATTGGAATTCTTGCAACCCTAGAAGATCGCCAACTTCCATTCTTCGTTGAATGGGTAGAAAATCATCATCCATCTGCAGATGGCAAAGCTACTTCAAAGATCACTCGCATTGAAGTTGCCGGAGAACCAAAGACAGTTCGCGAATATTTAGGCGTTGAATATAAAGATGCACTTGGCGATGACGTTGAGATTCGTTGGTTAACACCAATTGAAGCAGATGGTGATACAGGAATTATTGCAGTGCAGTTTGAAACTCCAAGCGGCACTATTCTTATAGATTAATTTTGATTAATATTTATATTAATCAGAGTTTCTGCCTCCGTGGCTCAGTGGTAGAGCAGCTCATTCGTAACGAGCAGATCGTCGGTTCGATCCCGACCGGGGGCTCTCTTGACTGAAAGAACTAATAAAAGCAGTTGGTTACTTTCATATATTCTCCTAGGAATTACTTGGGGAATGTCCTTTCTTTTTATCAAACAAGGTCTCGAATTCCTCACGCCACTTGGAGTGGCTTTTGGACGTTGCGCTTTGGGGGCAATCACCTTAATAATCATTGCAAAATCAAGCGGCGTGCAATTACCAAAAGATCCAAAAATCTGGGGCCATTTATTGGTGGTGGCATTGCTTTTAAATGTAATCCCAGGAATTTTGTTCGCCTTAGCCGAAACGGAAGTCACCTCAATATTGGCAGGAATTATTAATGCGGTAACTCCTTTAATGGCAGTCTTGGCGATACTTTTAATTGGCAGAGATGAACAACCGAAGCAATCGCAAATGATTGGTTTAGTAATTGGATTTGTTGGTGTTGGCACCGTAATGGGAATTTGGCAAGGATTTGGCGATAATCCAATTTTCTATGTGCTCTGCCTGCTCTTTGCAGTAACCTGCTACGGATTTTCATTTCCATATGCTCGACGATTTGTCTTGCCATATAAATTAGAACCAACTCAATTGGCTACTGTTCAATTAATTTGCGCAGCCACGGTGTTATTACCAGGATATTTAGTTGATGGAATTGCAAAAGATGAGTTTAAATTAATTCCAGTCATATCAATGCTTGCTTTAGGAGTATTTGGTAGTGGCTTTGCATATATCTGGAATTTTCAAATAATTCGAGATGCGGGAAGCGCCATTGCTTCATCAGTAACATTTGTGACACCTGTAGTTGCAGTTATTGCAGGAATAATATTTTTAGGAGAAGAACTCACCTGGTACGAACCAGTGGGAGCCGCAATTGTGCTTTTTGGAGCTGCAGTAGCTCAAGAGCGAATCAAATTATTTAATCGACCTTAAATCCCACTGGTAGTTCAAGGCGATATTTCTCTAAAGTTTGCTCATCCTTTAGTAATTCTCGAGTGTTACGGTCTTCAACAATTTTTCCACCACTTAGAATTAGAGATCTTGGACATAGCTCTAATGCATATGGAAGATCATGCGTAACCATTAGCAAAGTTATCTCTAAACTCTTTAGGATCTCCGCCAACTCTCTTCGGCTTGCCGGATCTAAATTTGAAGATGGTTCATCTAATACCAATATTTCAGGTTTCATAGCTAGCACGCCAGCTACAGCAATGCGACGTCTTTGGCCAAAAGAGAGGTGATGGGGGGCTCTATCAATGAAATCCAACATTCCAACTTGTGCCAACGCGTTATTTATCGCTTGATCTAGCTCAGGGCCACGTAATCCCAAGTTGTATGGTCCAAAACCAATATCTTCTCTGACGGTAGGCATAAAGAGTTGGTCATCGGGATCTTGAAAGACAATTCCAACTTGAGACCGGATCCGCTTTAACGCGACTTTATTTTCGATATCAATCTTTTCGCCTGCAATTAAAACTTCACCATGTTGCGCAGGATGTATTCCATTTAAGTGCATTACTAAAGTTGTTTTACCTGCACCATTTGGCCCTAATAGCGCGACTCGTTCGCCTTTTACGATTTGTAAATCAACACCAAAGAGCGCTTGATTGCCATCTGGATAGGCAAAGGCAAGCTGCTTAATTTCTAAGCTTGCATGATTCACAAGAAATTCCTTCCGAATATTGCCAAGACTAGTGCAAGAAAGAGCGTGGCAATAATAAATAAAATTTCTTGTTTTGCTACCACCTGTGATTGCACTGAAGGTAATTTTCCGTCATATCCACGAGAAATCATCGATAGATGAACTCGCTCGCCTCTTTCGTATGATCTAATAAAGAGCGCGCCAGCGGCAGCCGCCAAAAATTTCCAATCTCGTATTCCTTTGGGTTCGAAACCACGAGAAGCTCTGGCTACGGTCATTCTCTCCATCTCATCATTGATGACATTCAAATAGCGCAACATAAAGCTGGCAATTTGAACAATCAAGGCAGGCATTTTTAAAGTTTCGAAACCTCTTAAAATTTCACGAGCTGGAGTTGTTCCTGAAAGAATGATTGCTAATAGTGTGCCAATAGTGGCTTTAGCAATAATCGAAATCGCGGCAATTTTTGCAGCCTCTTTATCGGGACTTACAAAAGGCATCAATATGGCAAAGAAAATAAAAGGTATTTCGATAGTAGTTCTTTTGAGAGATTGCCAAATGGGCAGTTTTGCTATCAATACCAGTGCAATGACTAAAGAAAAGTATGCGATAAATGCAATGTAATTTTGAATAGGAGTAGCAACAACGATTACCAATAGACCTAGAATCGCCAAAATCTTCGCATGCGGGGCCAGCGAATGTATTGGTGAGTGCCTGTGAACATAGAAACGTTCACCCACATCGTGGCCATGATGATGCCCATGATGAGCATCTGTACTTAACTCGTTGTTAATGGCAGCTATTTCTTACGTGCTAAGCGTATGAATAGAACTGAAGCCACTCCGCCGGTTACTAGAACGCCAATTACTCCTGCAATACCGACGCTAGCTCGATCGTTGTCAATTCCCTTAACACCGTAATCGGCAAGCGCACCATCTGCATTGGCATGATCCTTGGCAGTATCAATAAATCCAATTTCTTCGGCGACTTTTTCAAGACCATCAGGACTTGATGATGCATAAAATGAAATTACGCCAGCTAGAAAAAGGGAAACCAGCCCGCCAATTAAGTAAAATCTTTTCTGAGTCATTACTTGATCTCCAAACTTGGTTTGATGGCTTGCCAACCAAATACTAAATCTGATCTGCTAGCAAGAACTATACGAACGGTTAAGAAAGTAATAATTGCTTCACCAATACCGATCAAGAAATGTGTGCCTAGCATTGCGGCAAGAACTGTGCCAAGTGAATAAGTCGCAGTTGCGCCAAATGCATATTGCAAAACGAAACCGGCTGCCGCTGCCGGCACAGATAGAAATGCTGCAAATGCAGATGCCAGCGCAACCGAAGATTTATTCTTAGGTAACAATTTCTGAGCAACTGTGAAAATTCCGAAACCTACCCATACGCCAATGATTGACATGTTGAAAATATTTAATCCAATTGCAGTAAGTCCACCATCTGCAAATAGAAAGCCTTGAATCAAAAGCACAACTGTGATCGCAAGGGAAGCTGCATATGGTCCAACTAATACCGCAGCTAAAGCGCCGCCCAACAAGTGGCCAGAAGTTCCGGCAGCTACTGGGAAATTAAGCATCTGGACGGCAAAGACGAAGACCGCAGTTAGGCCAGCTAGAGGCGCGCTCTTCTCGCTTAATTGCTTCTGGGCTCCACGTAGCGAAAACGTGACGCCAATCAGCGATAGGAGTATAAATATTGAAGAGACGGGCAGATTAATAAAGCCATCTGGGATATGCATTGAGCTTAGATTCATGCGAACTCCTTGTATTTGCAAATGATTTGCAACAACGGGAATTTTAAGCGAGTTTTTATGGTTTGTCCATAACAAGAGGGTCTAGAGGTCTATTGTTCAATGCAATTCCCCCTTATGTAGTTCCAGGAGGTCTTATGTCTGACGAAGAGCACGATGAGATCATCACTGAGGAAATGCTCTGGGAAAGAATTCCAGAGACTAATGGAATGGAACGCGCAAATACTTATTACGAATTAAGCGCGCGAATTTATGCTCGCGGGCAATATGACGAAGCTTTAGCGCTCGCGGAAACGGCACGCGATATTTATTCAGAACTTGGCAACAATCATGCAAATGAAGAGCTTGCTCAAGCCTATTCAGCAATTGGTTACAACTTAAATCAATTAAAGAGAATGGATGAAGCAGCTTCAGCTATGTCAAAGGCGGTTGACCTACTACGTAAGAATAAATCTCCAATCGCTTTAGAACTTGCATGCACGTTAGGCGAATGGTGGTACACCTCAAGGAAATATCAAGAAGTTGTAGACACAATGAACGAATGCGCACAAGAGCATTTAGTTGATGGCAACGAACTTGGTGCAGCATCTGATTTACATTTAATTGGATGTGCCTATCGCGAACTTGGACAATTTGATGCAGCGATTTCAGCCTTTGAAGAGGCTCGCGCTCTTTGGAAGAAACATAAAGAGGTAATTCACGTTGCTAGATGTGATCAAAAAATTGCATCTTGCTATAACAGATTAGGAGATGGCGAAAAAGCTCTCGAACGCGCCCGTCAAGCGCTTGATGTTTTCGAAACTGCACACGACCACCGCAGACAGATAATTTCTCTATTTGAATATGCAAAAGCGCTCGAATTGCTTGAAGATTATGAAGAAGCGCTAGCTACTCTAGATCAGGTTTTGACTACGGCATCTGATGAAGAGCCACGTGATTTTGAATTTATAGTTGATATCGAAAGCCAAATTGCGGGCATCTTGCGAAAAACCGAACGAGTAGAAGAGGCTGCAGAGATCGAACGCAGATTAAGTAGCGTTAAATCAATATTGGCTGATGATTGATTATTTGAAGGGCCAATCGGAAGTAACAATTTCGATGGTCTGTATGGGGAATATTTGCCGTTCTCCTATGGCTGCCGCAATTCTTTTTAATCGAAGAAATGAAATAGCATCGCCTAAAATCAATGTGGATAGCTCAGGAACGCATGCATGGCATGTTGGTGAAGGTCCAAATCCAATGTCTAAACAGACTTGGGAAAAATATGGCTTGCAATATCAACATACCGCAAAAAAGTTCTCAAAGAATGATTTCTATTCATCAGATTTGATTTTGGTTATGGATTCATCAAATTACGCAAATGTCATCTCGCTTTCAAACGAAGATGTTAAACATAAAGTTTTTTACTTGAGACAATTTGACCCTGATTTAAGAGATGCAAAAATTGAAAATTTAGAAGTTCCAGATCCATATTCATTACCGATAGGACATTTCGAAGCGGTTTACGAAATGATTGATAAAGCAATTACTGGTTTGTTGCAAGAATTAGCGCGGTAAATGCTGAAGCGCCCAGTGGTACATCGCAATGGCGCCAGCTGCTGATGCATTCATTGACCTAGTTGAGCCATACTGCGCTATTTCATAGAGCACTTCACATGCCGCAATACCTTCTTCGGACATTCCGGCGCCCTCTTGCCCAAATAAAAGTACACAATTTTCAGGAAGTTGTGCACCTTCTAATTTCTTAGAGCCTTCAACATTATCAATTCCGATAATCGGTAAATTTTTCTCTTTACACCAAGTTGCAAATTCGGCAACGGTAGGGTGGTGATGAACTGTTAAATAGCGATCAGTCACCATTGCGCCTCGACGGTTCCAATCTCTTTTGCCAACAATGTGGACACCGCTGACATTAAAAGCATTAGCGGTGCGGACTATTGATCCAATATTTAAATCATGTTGCCAATTTTCAATCGCAATTTGCAGACCATGTCTTTTGGTGTTCAAATTCTCAACTATGCTTGAAACTTTCCAATAACGGTAATGATCTAAAACATTTCTGCGGTCACCATTTGCCAGAAGCTCTGGGTCATATTGCTCACCGCTTGGCCAAGGCTCAGGGTGCGGTCCAACGCCAACCACCGGATAAAACTCCCCAGGGCCGATTTCAGCAGGCGTATTAGGCATAATGAGCACTCTAACTTCTCTATAGGAGGCTTCACAAATGGAGTTGGCAAAGACTCTCTTTCTTCTAGTTCACGTAGCAAGCGTGCTCGGTATGTTGGTCTTGTTACTGATGCAAACCTCCAAGCTTGAGAAAGTTTTATCCAAGGGATTTATGCACGCCGCACTTACAGCGCTTGTTGCAGGATTTGCCCTTGTTGGAATCAATTCGGCACTCGAAGACGATGTTAACCACCTAAAAGTTGGCGTTAAATTCCTAGTATTGATCGCAATCATGATTCTTGGATACCAGAATCAAAAGAAACCTAAACTTTCAAATGCAGTTTGGGCAACCATGCTTGGCCTTACGGTTTTTAACGTATTTATCGCCGTATCAATTTAATGCGCTTTAGATCTTTAACTGCTTTAACGGTTGCAGCTTTACTGGTATTACCAGCTTCAGACTCTGTTGCTGTTTTGAAAATGGAACGAATCCCGACTGTTTTTGCAGAACTTACAAATTCTAAGACTTTAGCCAACCCAGCTATGGTCTTGGTTGATTTGAATAGCGGACAAACTATTTTTAGTCGAGAAGCGAAAGAGTTACGAAAGCCTGCTTCGACATTAAAACTAATGAGCGCATTTGCGGCATTAGAATTTTTACCAGCCGATAAGACTTTTAGTACTGCAATCTACAAGACGGATATCGAAAATACTTTCCAGATAGTTGGAGACTTTGATCCTTCAATTACGCCAAGCCTTAGGTTGGCTAAGAATTTAAAGTTTGTGTGGAGCGACAATTTAGTAAATCAAATCCGCAAAGAGGCTAAGAGTAAAACCTTAAAGATTAGATATCACGGTCTTACTTATCGGACTAAAACTAATATGGATCAATACTTTAGAAGAGTTGGCTACCGAATCACTTGGAAGAGTATTACTCCTGAAGAAACCTTGAGTCACAGAACAGAACAGGTTTATAACGCGGTCTCGCCTGACTTATCAAAGATCTTGAATTACACCTTACTTTTTAGCGATAACTGGGTCGCAGATTACTTAGCAAAATCAGCAGCCGCTGCCGCAGGTTATGGTTACAGTCCCACCGGCATCTCTATGGTTTTCACAGATGTACTTGCCAGATATGGAATCGATGAGGCCAATGTCCGCGCCATCGATGGCAGTGGACTTTCACATGAAAATCGAATTACTGCAGAAACGTTAATAAAGGTTTTAATGGAAATGGAACGAAACCCTAAATTTGCAAGTGCGGTTAATGGATTACCAGTCGGCGGAATTTCTGGGACATTACAGAATAGATTTATTAAAAGCGCCCCTCAGGCAGTGGGTCTTGTTCATGCCAAAACTGGTTCCTTAAATGGCGTAGTTAGTTTGGCCGGTTTTGTTGAATCTGGCGAACGTAAATTTGCTTTTGCAATTATTGCTGATCGTCTTCCTATTGGTTACTACCCGGAGTCTGCTGCCCGATCTGCGATTGATAAGTTATTAGGCAAAATTGCCGCGCCACTAAAAGTGAATTCGGACATAGATTCCACCGAGGGTGTTGCTCCTTCGCCTTCTCCAGAAACTGCCGCCTCTTAATAGTCACTATCATTTAACTATGCGCCCATACATCGACTTAATGAAGCTTCGCGTAGTCGAATTATTAATTATCACCAC
>JACCDN010167056.1_pt1 | contig 16402 bp, 18 predicted proteins | sample 7441691 | NCBI WGS metagenome assembly JACCDN01 (sample SAMN15323439, study PRJNA562643) | freshwater metagenome | isolation source: river surface water | place: USA:Blue River Watershed | collected 2017-08-16
CCACCCAAGATCACGCTGAAGAACGAGCGGTTCATCGCTTTGCACATGATGTAACTCAGGATCGCGCCCGAGCTACCCACCAACGAGCCCGCAATGATGAGCATGCTGTTGTTGAGTGAGAAGCCAATGCCCGCTGCCGCCCAGCCTGAATAGCTGTTGAGCATCGACACCACCACAGGCATGTCTGCACCGCCAATTGGGATGATGATGAGCACGCCCATCACAAATGCCAAGGCCAACATGGCGAAGAAGGCTGTCCAGCTTTCTGTGGCCACAAACATCAGACCCAAACCCAGCATGACCAAACCCAACACAAGGTTGAGCATGTGTTGGCCTGCAAAGCTCACAGGCGCGCCTTGAAACAAACGGAATTTGTATTTGCCAGACAGCTTGCCAAACGCAATGACGGAGCCACTGAAGGTGATCGCACCAATGGCTGCGCCGAGGAACAGCTCCAAGCGGTTACCCGCTGGAATGGGGTAACGCTGCATCATCTCGGTAATGACCATGCCAGATGCGGTTTGCACTTTCGTGATCACCTCTTGAGGCGCTGGCGTGATGCCAAACGCCCACGGCTCTGCCACTGCGGCTACGCCAATGAACACAGCAGCCAAACCGATCATGCTGTGCATGAAGGCCACCAACTCTGGCATCTTGGTCATCTCGACGCGTTGCGCCATGATCGTGCCAGCGCCGCCGCCGACGACCAACCCCAACAGTACCCAGCTCATGCCAGCGCCTGAGCCAGATAACTTGACGATCAAGGCTGCGGTGGTGATGACCGCAATGGTCATACCCGTCATGCCAAACACGTTGCCGCGAATGGATGTGGTGGGATGGCTCAAACCCTTGAGCGCCTGAATGAAACACACACTCGCCACCAAGTACATCAAGGTGACAAGGTTCATAGAAACAAAGTCCATGTTCATGCTTTGTCTCCTGCAGCTGCTTTAGCAGGCTTGTCTTTTTTTCTAAACATTTCCAACATCCGGCGCGTGACCATGAAGCCACCAAACACATTGACCGCCGCCAGCGCCACTGCCAACACGCCCATCGTTTTACCGAGTGTGGTTTCGGTCATCGCAGCGGCCAACATGGCCCCCACGATCACGATGGCAGAAATGGCATTGGTCACCGCCATCAGGGGCGTGTGCAGCGCGGGTGTGACCGTCCACACCACGTGGTAACCCACGTAAATGGCCAGCACAAAAATAATCAGGTTGACGAGGGTGGGGGAGACTGCATCCATGTTTTTATATTCCTCGTTTTATTTCTTCACCACCGCGCCATCGCGGGTGACTAGGCAAGCGGCCACGATGTCATCTTCTAAATCAATGTGCAACGCACCTTCTTTGTTGATGACGAGCTTTAAGAAGTCGAGCACGTTGCGGGCGTACAGCGCACTGGCATCTGCAGCCACCAGGGCGGGCAAGTTGGTCTCACCCACAATCGTCACACCGTGCTTGATGGCAGTCTTGCCTGCTTCGGTGAGCGGACAGTTGCCACCCAACCCATCAGCACCCTTGCCAGCGGCGATGTCAATGATGACCGCGCCGGGCTTCATGGCTTTGACCATGTCTTCGGTCACCAGCACAGGAGCTGCGCGACCGGGAATCAAAGCTGTGGTGATGACGATGTCAGCCAAAGCAACGCGCTTGGCCACTTCGACCTTCTGACGGTCAAGCCAACTTTGCGGCATAGGCCGGGCATAACCGCCCACGCCTTCAGCAGCGTCTTTTTCGTCTTGGCTTTCAAACGGAACATCGATGAACTTTGCACCGAGTGACTCGACCTGTTCTTTCACGCTGGGGCGCACATCGGTGGCCTCAATCACAGCGCCCAAACGCTTGGCTGTGGCAATGGCTTGTAAGCCTGCCACGCCCACGCCGAGGATGACCACGCGTGCAGCTTTAACCGTACCCGCTGCCGTCATCAACATTGGGAAGAAACGTTGGTACTTATCAGCAGCCAACATGACGGCCTTGTAGCCAGCGATATTGGCTTGGCTTGACAGCACGTCCATGCTTTGCGCACGAGTGGTGCGCGGTGCGGCTTCTAATGCAAAGCCCGTTGCACCCGCTGTGGCCAAAAGCTGCAAGCCGTCGGCATTGAAAGGCTCGAGCATGCCAACCACCGTGCTGCCTGATTTGATGTGCGAAGCCTCTGCAGGTTCCGGAGCGCGCACCTTGAGCACCAAATCTGAGCCCCAAGCAGTAGCGGCGTCGACCAACGAAGCACCTGCGGCTGCATAAGCTTCGTCAGGCACGCTGGCTGCAACGCCTGCGCCCACTTGAACTCGCACGGTATGGCCTTGAGCGATTAACTTCTTGGCCGTTTCTGGCGTAACGGCAACGCGGGACTCGCCTTGCGCAGTCTCTAATGGAACACCAATCGTGAGTGACATCCGAATTTTTACCTTTGGTATATGACTAGATTTTTAAGTCTGGCTTATATATTAGCACTTGCTTATCTATTAAATACCAAGCCGCGCCTCGTGACAACTTGGTTTACCCTACATTTGCGCTGGCTATAACCCCAGTGCACCAAACCGCGGACAGCTCAAGCCTTACGTCAAGGCCACCCGCATTTGGTCAATCACCGCCTTGTAGTCAGGCTTGCCAAAAATCGCACTGCCCGCCACAAAGGTGTCTGCACCAGCATCAGCCACTTGGCGGATGTTGTCGGGCTTGATGCCACCGTCCACCTCAAGGCGAATGTCTTTGCCGCTGCGCTCAATCCATTTGCGCGCCAGCTCGACTTTGCGCAAGGCTGAGTCAATGAAGCTTTGACCGCCAAAGCCAGGGTTCACGCTCATGATGAGGATGAGGTCAATCTCGTCAATCGTCCACTCCAACACGTCCAGCGGCTCGGCGGGGTTGAACACCAAGCCCGCTTTCACACCCTTGCTCTTGATGGCTTGGATGCTGCGGTGCACATGCGCACTCGCGTCTGGGTGAAAGCTGATGTAGTCCGCGCCGGCTTCGGCAAACGATGCGGCGAGAGCGTCCACAGGCGAAATCATCAAATGCACATCAATCGGCACAGCCACACCTGCGGGCGTTTTGGCGTGTGGCTTCAAGGCTTGACAGATCATGGGGCCGAACGTGAGGTTGGGCACATAGTGGTTGTCCATCACGTCAAAGTGAATCCAATCAGCGCCGGCGGCGATGACGTTTTTCACCTCGTCACCCAAACGGGCGAAGTCGGCAGACAAGATGGAAGGGGCGATGTGGAATGGGGTGCGTGGGCTGGTCATGGGGTGATTATTTCACCCCTTCGGCAGGGTTTTCGGCTTAGGCCAAAATCACCCCATGATGCGTTACAAATTCCAAGTCGAAGTCCAACCGCAATACTTGTCTGAGCAGTCCGACCCAGACGGCGGCTTGTACATGTTTGCCTACACGATCACTATCACGAATGTGGGCAATGTGGCGGCGCAACTCATCTCGCGCACTTGGAATGTGAACGACGCCAACGGTACGCACGAAAAAATCAAAGGCCTTGGTGTAGTCGGCCATCAGCCATTTCTCAAGCCGGGCGAGCAGTTTGAATACACCAGCGGCACGCGCCTGCGCACGCCCACGGGCACCATGCACGGCAGCTACTTTTGTGTGGCTGAAGACGGCGAAAAGTTTGATGTGGATATCCCCATGTTTGTGCTCGACGCGCTCAGCGACGAGCCGGGTGGGCGCAACCTTCACTGAGGCCACGCACCATGGGCGAATTTGACCTGATCGAGCGCTACTTCAAGCGCCCTACACACAAGGCTGCACTGGGCGTGGGCGACGACTGTGCATTGCTCAAACCCACCGAAGGCATGCAACTGGCCGTGTCCAGCGACATGCTGGTGGAGGGTCGCCACTTTTTAAGCACGGTTGACCCCGCCCGCTTAGGCCACAAAGCCCTCGCCGTGAACCTGAGCGACTTGGCCGCCGTGGGTGCAGAGCCTTTGGCCTTCACCCTTGCCCTGTCGTTGCCGCGCGTGAACGAAACGTGGCTGGCTGGTTTTTCAAAAGGCCTGCTGCGATTGGCCGATGCACATGGTTGCGAGTTGGTGGGCGGCGACACCACACAAGGCCCGCTGAACATTTGCATCACCGTCTTTGGCGAAGTGCCGCCGGGCGATGCGCTGCTGCGCCAAAACGCGCAAGTCGGAGATGACGTTTACATCAGCGGCACCGTGGGCGACGCCCGCTTGGCACTCGAAGTGTTTCGTGGCACGCACACGCTTTCGGGCGAAGCCTTTGAGCAAGCCCGTTTGCGCATGGAGCAACCCACGCCACGCGTCGAACTCGGCACAGCACTGCGCGCCGTAGCCAACGCCGCGATTGATGTGAGCGATGGTTTGCTGGGCGACTTAGGCCACATCCTCAAACGCTCGGGCGTGGGCGCACAAATTGACACCACTTGGCTGCAAGCATCTGGCCGCTTTGGCGAGGCACATTTACCTGCGGGCATCACCACCGTCATGGCTGACTTGCCTTGGAACAAACGCCTAGAGTTTGCGCTGGCAGGCGGCGACGACTACGAGCTGTGCTTCACCGCCCCCGTGAACCAACGCGAACTGGTGCACGCTGCTGCGTGGGAAACCAACACACCTGTCACACGCATTGGCCGCATTACACAAGAGCAGGGCTTGGTCGTGCTCGACCCACAAGGCCAGCCTATTGCCAAACGCTTTGCGTCGTTTGACCACTTCGCATAAAGCGCAAGCCGTCGTATGTCTGATTTCATTCCCCAACTCAACCGCCGCTTTTTGATGTCGCACCCTGCGCATTTCATTGCGCTTGGCGCTGGCTCTGGCTTGTCTCGCATTGCGCCTGGCACCGCTGGCACTTTGTGGGCATGGGCCGTGTTTGCCCTCTTGCAAATGTGGCTCAGCCCGTTACAAATGGGCATGCTGATTGCCGCGTCCACCTTGGTCGGTTGGTGGGCTTGCACGGTCACTGCGCAGCACATGGGTGTGGCCGATCCCGGCGCGATTGTGTGGGACGAGGTGATTGCTTTTTGGTTGGTGCTGTGGCTCGTAACCCCCACCACGTTTTGGGGTCAACTGTTCGCGTTTGCGTTGTTCCGCTACTTTGATGCCGCCAAGCCCGGCCCTGTGCGTTGGGCCGATAGCTTGTTCAAAGGCTTTGGTTGGCGCGGCGGCTGGGGCATCATCTTTGATGACTTGGTCGCTGCGTTTTGCACCTTGTTGGTCATTGCAATTTGGAGGTCGTTATGAGCGCGCATTCACTGACAGAACAACTTGCCGACGTGCTGCAACAACACGGATGGATGCTGGCCACGGCGGAGAGCTGCACCGGCGGCATGATCGCCGCCAACTGCACCGATTTATCGGGCTCTAGTAACTGGTTTGAACGTGGCTTTGTGACCTACTCCAACGAAGCCAAGCACGAGATGTTGGGTGTCGACTCTGCGTTGATTGCTGAACACGGCGCAGTGAGCCAGGCCGTGGCGCAAGCCATGACGCTGGGTGCGATGCGCCGCTCACATGCACAAGTGACCTTGGCCGTGACAGGCGTAGCAGGCCCTTCGGGTGGATCGGCTGACAAGCCAGTGGGCACAGTGTGGTTTGCATGGGCCACGCCCAGTGATGCAGGCCCCACGCTAGGTGCTGAAACAGCTTGGGTGAAAACTGAGGTGATGCACTTCAAAGGCGACCGCGCAGCGGTGCGAGAAGCAGCCACTCATCATGCGCTGAAAACTTTGTTTGACTTGCTCAGGTAGCACAAGAAAGAAATAAGCCTTCCAGATGGAAGGCTTATGCCAGAAATAGCAGTAGTTCTAATTTAGAACTTGTACGCAACGCCAAAAGTTGTATTTTTTGCTTTGGTTGACTCACCAAATGTTTTTTTCGAGTAATCGAACATAGCGCGGGCGGTCACGTTTGGCATGAACGTGTATTCAACACCAGCACCTATCACCAATGAAGTACCCGAGAATTTTTCGTTACCGCTTGAAATTTCTGAGTGACGAACACCAGCCTTACCCAACAGATCTACGTCTTTTGCAATAGCCAGTCGAGGCACAGCGGCTAAGTCTGTATAAACGAACTTGTTGCCATCAACAGTTTTTTGAACACGAGAAACTTCACCTGCGATATTACCCATGCGGTATCCGCCATACACACCCACAGCGTTTTCCGAGTCACCCGAACAACTGTCGCAGCTGAGCTTGTAATTGCCATAGCTCAAACCAGCATAAGCACCTTGATCAGCAGCCTGCGCACCCAATGCAACCGCAGCCAAAGCTGCCAGAATAACTTTTTTCATATGAAACTCCATTTTTAAATTAAAGAATACTTTAGATCTAAAAGTATACCTAAATTTGCCGCTTTATCGCCAATATTAGATATTAATACCTACTTAATAATGTGCTAAAAATACCACTTACATATGAAACGATGTCGCCAGAAACACTTTCCCTACCGGCACCCCCAAGCGCGCCATGCGATTACGCATGGTCAATACCGCTTTATCTTTGCTGATGAGCTGGGCTTGGTGTTCGGCTGCGAGGTCGATGAACTTTTGGTCATCCCCGTCTTTGCAGACATACAGCGCTTTGCCAGCAATGGGCATCAGCTGCGCATGCGCATCAAACTGCGCCAAGATGTCCTCAGCAGTGAGTTGGCTAAACGCCAAGCGCTTGACGATGTGGGTGTAGGCCAACACACGCTCTAGCTCGTCACGCATGACTTGCGTGGCCAGCCATTGCGCAGATTTAGTTTCAAGCGCCTCAAGCAATGCGGGCGTAGCGGCGTCTTTGTAAAGCCACAGGTCAAGCACGATGTTGGTGTCGAGGACCACGCGCACGGGTGCCGCAGTCTCACCCGTAGTCAGCGCCACACTCACGACTGCGCTGACCCATTGCCCTCGGTGGGCTGAGCATCATTCAATGAGACGTTGTTAGGCTTGTTACGCATCGAGCCCGCGCGCAAGTCAAAGCGGAACATGCGGCACTCGATGGGGCCATTCCACATGGGCACGCGGCGCGATTCTTTGAAGCGCATGCGGCTTGGTAGTTTCAGGTCTGGCGTCAACATCCACGCAGTCCAACCGGCGTAGTTTTTCTTCCAGTGGCTGGCGAGTTGGGCAAAGAAGTCGCCGCCGTCTTCGGTTTGCGCAATGTCGCGTGCGCCAAAGCGTGGCACATCGTCGCGCACCATGCCGTTGTCATGGGCGTCATCATCAAAACCAGCATCGCCGTTTTGATTGACGTCTTCGTAGGGCGATACATATTCAGAGGGCGGCGAATAACGCGCACGGCGTGCTGCACCCGCAATACCTGCGGCTTCAATACGTTCGCCATACGGCGGGTTGACCAACATCACGCCAGGCAATTCGCTGGGGGGCATACGTTGCAGCGCATCGCCACCGCGCAGTTGCACGGCGTGGGCTACACCGCCGCGCTCGGCGTTGCGCTGCGCGAAGTCGACCATACGGAAAGCCACATCGCTGCCAAACACTTCGGCACGTGGTTCGCACTCTTGGGCGCGGGCGTTGTCGACCAAGCCATGCCACACATGCTCTTGATAGGGAATGAGTTTCTGGAAACCAAATTTGCGCATGGAGCCCGGCGCGATGTTGCAGGCAATTTGCGCCGCCTCAATCGCGATGGTGCCGCTGCCGCAACAGGGGTCATACAGCGGCACGCCTTGGGCTACTAGGCCATCGGGGTTGGCTGCTGTGCCATCGCCTTGGCTCCAACCACTCGCGGCCAGCATGGCAGCGGCGAGGGTTTCTTTCAACGGCGCATCGCCTTTGTCAGCGCGCCAGCCGCGTTTGAACAAAGGCTCGCCCGAGGTGTCGATGTAGAGCGTGCAGCTCTCGGTGGTCAAGTGGGCATAGATGCGGGCATCGGGCCATTGTGTGTTGACGTCGGGGCGCACGCCAAACTTGTGGCGGAAGCGATCGGCCACCGCGTCTTTGATTTTGAGTGCCGCAAAGTTCAAGCTCTTCAAAGGGCTGTGCTGCGCCGTGATTTCAATCTTGAAGGTTTCTTTGGGCGAGAACCACAGCTCCCACGCCACCTCGCCCGCAGCGCGGTAGAGATCTTCTTCTTGGCGGTACTGCGTGTGCGACAACTCCACCAACACACGCTGCGCCAAGCGGCTGTGTAGGTTGAGCTGCAACACATCACGCCACGAGGTACGCACCATCACGCCCGCACGAAACGCACGAATGTCATCGTCACCCACGCCCGTGATGCGACGCACTTCCTCGGCCAAATAGGATTCGACGCCTGCCGCACAGGGCAAGAAGAGATGTAATTGATTCATAGTTTTACCAGTTGAGGACAGAGCAAATTGCGACGCAACTTTGGTCTGTCCCGCAAGTTATCAGAGGGCCTTGCGCAATGTCGTGGGCGCAATGCGCAGCGCCTCACGGTATTTGGCCACGGTGCGGCGTGCGCACTCAATGCCTTGCTCTTTGAGCATTTCGGAGAGCTGATTATCCGACAGTGGTTTTTTGGGGTTCTCGCTCGCCACAAATTGCTTGATGAGCGCGCGCACCGCTGTGCTGGATGCGTTGTTGCCGCTGTCGGTCTCTAGCCCCGAGCCAAAGAAATACTTGAGCTCGAAGGTGCCATAGGGCGTGCTCATGTATTTATTCGTCGTTACACGGCTGATGGTGGACTCGTGTAGGCCCAGCTCTTCGGCAATCTCGCGCAGCACCATGGGGCGCATGGCGAGTTCGCCGTGAATGAAGAAGTTTTTCTGGCGCTCAGCAATCGCGTTGCTCACGCGCAAGATGGTGTCAAAGCGTTGCTGAATGTTTTTGATGAACCAACGCGCTTCTTGCAAACGTTGTTGCAAGCCCGCATGGTTGTCGCCCTTGCCGCCTTTGAGGGCGTTGGCGTAGATGTCGTGCACGCGCAAGCGCGGCATCACATCAGGGTTCAATGCGACCTTGAACTTTGGCGCGATGGTGGATTTGCCCACGCGCGTCACCAACACATCAGGCACCACCACATGGCGCTCCACATCGGCAAAGCGGCGACCGGGCTTTGGCTCGAGGCGGCCGATCAAAGCGATGGCCACTTTCACATTGGCTTCGCTGTCGCCCACGATGACGGCCAAGCGTTTGAAATCGCGCTTAGCCAGCATCTCCATCGGCTGCTTGCACATGCGGATGGCGGTATCGCGAATCTGCAAAGCTTCTTCACCCTTGGGCTCGAGCGCTTTGAGTTGCAGCGTCAAACACTCGGCCAAGTCGCGTGCGCCCACACCCACGGGCTCTAAGCTTTGCAACAGCGACAGGGCTACTTGAAAGCGGTGTTCAAGCTCTTCAATTTGTTCTTCGTCGTCATTGCCCAAACCTTCGGCCAAGCTGCGCAGCGTGTCTTCTAGGTAGCCGTCGTCGTTGAGGTTTTCGATGAGGTAGCGAAGCGCGGCGGTGTCGGTGGGGCTCAGGCGCAGCGACAGCGCTTGGCGGTGCAAATGCGACGCCAACGACTCTTGCATGCGCGCCAGCTCAGTGGCGTCTGCGGTGTCGCTGTCAGCGGTGTTGTTGTTATTGCTGGCGGGGGCATCGCCGCCCCACTCGGAGTCGTCGGCCGAAAACTCCACGCTGCCGTCGCCGTCCCAGCTTTCGGCAATGCCGTCGACGCTGGGCTCGGTGTCGCTGGCGGTGTTATCCACGCTGATTTCAGACATGCCGCCGTCCATGGACGGCACTTCACGCACAGGCTCGACTTCTTCATCGCGACTGGGTGCATCGGCTTTGTCGAGGCCAAACTCTTCGCGCGGGGCTTCTTCAAAATCTTTGTCGAGAAACGGGTTCTCGTCGAGCATTTGCTCAATCTCTTGGCTCAACTCCAAAGTCGACAACTGCAACAGTCGGATCGACTGCTGCAACTGGGGCGTGAGCGCCAGATGTTGGGAGACACGGAGGGATAAGCCTTGTTTCATGCCTGATTACATTTTGAAATGTTCACCGAGGTACACGCGACGGACGTCTGCGTTCTCGATGATTTCGCGCGGCGTGCCTTGCGCCAGCACACGCCCGTCGCTGATGATGCACGCATGGTCGCAAATGCCCAAGGTTTCCCGCACATTGTGGTCGGTGATCAACACACCCATGCCACGGTTTTTCAGGAAACCAATGATGCGCTGAATCTCAATCACCGCAATCGGATCGATACCCGCAAAGGGCTCGTCCAACAAAATGAAGCGTGGGTTGGTGGCCAAAGCGCGGGCAATTTCCACACGACGACGCTCACCGCCCGACAGTGCGACAGAGGGAGATGCACGCAAATGATCCACGCGCAGTTCTTGCAGCAGTGATGTCAAACGCTTTTCAATTTCGTCACTCGACAGAGGCTTGCCGTTGTCATCGCGCTGCAGCTCCAGCACGGCGCGCACGTTGTCTTCAACATTCAACTTGCGAAAGATCGACGCTTCTTGCGGCAAATAGCTCAAGCCCAAACGAGAACGGCGATGAATGGGCAAATGCGCCACAGGTTCGCCGTCGATGGTGATGCTGCCGCCATCGGCGCGCACCAAACCCACGATCATGTAAAACGATGTCGTCTTGCCCGCGCCGTTGGGCCCAAGCAAACCAACCACCTCACCTTTTTTCACTGAGATCGACACGTCGTGCACCACCTTGCGGCTGCCATAGGCTTTTTGCAGGTGATGCGCTTCGAGGCGACTTTCAGTCGCGTCAGCGGTGTGCGTAGGTGAATGGGTGTCGGTCACGGTTTGTCCAATGTTTTGCTGCGCGGAGCCAGCACAGCTTTGACCCGACCCGTGCCAGCTTTACCACCCTCTTGGGTGCGCTGCCCGTCGATGCTGAACACATCGGTCAGGTTTTCATAAATGATGAGCTTGCCAGTCATGGTGTCGTTCAACACAGCGCCACGATAGCGACGCACTTCGGCTTGATCAATGAGTTTGACGCGATCAGCTTTGCCATCAAACTCGATGCGCAAAGCTTCGCCTTCCATGAACTCATCGTTGCCTTCACGCTTCTGGCGAAAAAAAGCTCGCTTGTTAGGCTCTGGGAGGATCACGCCGAACTGATAGCCGTCTGCATCTTCACGCATTTCGATGCGTGTACCTCGCATGACCATCGTGCCACGCGTAAGCACGGCTCGCCCAGTAAAGATGCTGACTTGGTTCAACTCGTCATGCACCAAGTTGTCGGCTTCGATGTTGGTGGGTTTCTCGCGATCTGCTTTTTCCGCCGACGCCGCTACCGGCACGATGGCCATCAGTAACGCGAGTGAGAAAGAAGCAAATGAAGTCAAGGCACGAATATTGCTCGTTGAGTTGATGGCATTCTAACCATCTAAAACAAGCAATTTTCGTGCTGACACACAGCCATGGGGCTGAAGCCCCTAATTGCTTAACGGCCGCGGCGCACTTCGCCAATCAAATAATCAGCCACTTGCAGGGCGCGGTCCATGGTCTGGGCCAAGCCGCCGTCGGTGTAAAAACGGCCAGCAATGCCTAAGGCTGGGACGCCTTGCACTTTGAACGCGTCTTGCAGCTGTGTGGCGCGTCGGGCTTTGGTGGCCACGCCAAAGCTGTTGAACGTGTCCAAAAACTTCTTCTCTGGCAAACCGTTTTTATTGGCCCATGCGGCCAGGGCTTGTGCATTGTTGAGTTGTTGACGCTCGGTGTGAATCGCGTGAAACAACTTGCCGTGCATAGCGTCAACCATGTTGAGCGATTCAAACACGTAGTACGCACGTTGCTGCGCTTCAAAGTCGTCACGGAAACGCACGGGCACACGTTGCACCACGATGTCTTTGGGCGCCGCTTTGACCCAAGCTGCAAATTGCGGTTCAAAAGAATTGCAATGTGGGCAGCTGTACCAGAAGAATTCAAGCACTTCGATCTTGCCTGTGCCGACATCGGTAGGCACGCGTTTGTCGAGTGACAAATAGTCTTTGCCTTCAACAGGCTTAAATGCTGAAGGGCCTTGGGCATGAACCGCCAGAGGCAAACCAGTTACAGCAGCGGCACTGATGGCGGCCAAAGAAAAATCACGACGTTTCATGGGTTACCTCTTGGTGTTTAACGTTGCACCCGCACCATGGCGGAATCGATGTGCGCAGCTTCTAGTTTGGCACGCACGCGTTCGGCTTCGGCTTTGTCCATTGGACCCACACGGACTCTGTAGACCGTACGGCCGCCTTGGTCACGCTCGCTGATTTTGGTGTCTAAGCCCAGAAGCGCCGTCTTGGCTCGCTGGGCTTGCGCCTCTTCTGTGCTGCGGTAAGCGCCTGCTTGTACAAAGTAGATAAAGGGATCTGCATTGGCAGCCTCAGCGGCTTTGACCTCCACAGGCTTGGTCTCGGGTGCCTTGGTCTCTGCTGGCTTAACTTCTGCAGGCTTAGCTTCAGGCGCTTTGGATTCAGCTTTGGGCTTAGGTTCTGGCTTGGGCTCGGCAGATTTCACTTTGGCCAAATCGCCGAGCGGGTCTGCGCTTTTCGGGTCAACTTTGCTAGCGGCGTCTGCCTTGGGCGCTGACTTTGCGTCTGAGGTGGATTCATCCGCTTTGTCGCCTGACTTTGCGCCCTTCTTGCCGTACAGAGGCGCGTTCGGGTCCCAGTCTTTGTTCTTCTCGGCTTCGGCTGCATCCAAATCGGCAGAGCGCACTTGGCCTTTGCTGATGAACGGAATTGGCACTTTGGTGACGTAAATCGCCACGCCCAAAGCCACGGCCAGGCCCACCACCAAACCGAGGATGAAGCCCACCAAGGTCCCGCCGCGTTGCTGATTCATTCCCATCAAATCTCCGTCTCTTTTACATGCTGGCGGGGGCTGACACGCCCAACACCGCCAAGCCATTGTGCAACACCTGTGCGGTGGCAGCCACCAGCGCCAAGCGTGCTTTTTTGACCGCTTCGTCGTCCACCAAAATGCGCTCGGCATCGTAATAGCTGTGATAGCTGGCTGCGAGGTCGCGCAAGTAGAAGGTTACATCGTGTGGCGCAAAGTCGGCCGATGCTGCACTCAACATGGCAGGGTACTTGGCCAGTTGCAACATCAGGGCTTGAGCTTGCGGGCTTTCGAGCGCAGACAAGTCCACGCCTTGGAGCGATGCCACATCGCCGCCGTCTTTGTCGGCCCATGCACGCAGCACCGAGCAAATGCGGGCGTGCGCGTATTGCACGTAGTACACAGGGTTGTCGTTGTTCTTTTGCACGGCCAAGTCCACGTCGAAGGTGTACTCGGTGTCGGGCTTGCGGCTCAGCAAGAAGAAGCGCACCGCGTCTTTGCTGGTCCACTCGATCAAGTCGCGCAGTGTCACGTAGCTGCCAGCGCGCTTAGAAATTTTCACTTCTTCACCACCGCGCATCACGCGCACCATGGTGTGCAACACGTAGTCGGGGTAGCCCTCGGGAATGCCCACATTGGCGGCTTGCAAGCCTGCGCGCACGCGGGCAATCGTGCCGTGGTGGTCAGTGCCTTGGATGTTCACCACCTTGGTGAAACCACGCTCCCACTTGGTGATGTGGTACGCCACATCCGGCACAAAGTAGGTGTACGTGCCGTCTGTCTTTTTCATCACACGGTCTTTGTCGTCGCCGTAGTCAGTGGACTTGAGCCACAACGCACCGTCTTGCTCGTAGGTCTTGCCAGCAGCTTGCAGGCGGCCCACGGCATCGGCCACTTTGCCGCTGGTGTAAAGGCTGCTCTCGAGGTAGTAGTTGTCGAACTTGACGTCAAAGGCTTTCAAGTCAAGGTCTTGCTCGTGGCGCAAATAGGCCACGGCGAATTCGCGCATGCCGTCCACATCGTTCACATCGCCACTGGCAGTGAATTCCCGGTCATCGGACTTGACGGTTTTACCAGCCAAGAAATCGGTGGCGATATCTTGGATGTAGTCGCCGTTGTAGAACGCTTTGCTCTCTGGGTTCTCGGAGTCCACAGGCCAGCAGTCGTCACCGGGCTTGAAGCCTTGGGCGCGGAAGTGCGTGCTTTTAGCTAAGGTGTTGATCTGCACGCCAGCGTCGTTGTAATAAAACTCGCGGTACACATTGAAGCCTTGCGTGGCAAACAAATTACAAATCGCGTCACCCAGGGCCGCTTGACGACCGTGGCCCACGTGCAGCGGGCCGGTTGGGTTGGCAGACACAAACTCGACCAACACGCGTTGGCCATTGTCGGCTTGGAAACCAAAACAATCTTTGGCAGCCAACACCTCACGCACGATTTGCTGCTTGGCGGCGGGCTTCAAGCGGATGTTGATGAAGCCGGGGCCAGCAATCTCGATGTCTTGCACCCACTGTTGGTACACGGGCGCAGCCAACAGTGCGTCGCGCAGCTGCTCGCCGAGCTGACGTGGGTTGAGCTTGAGGGGCTTGGCCAACTGCATGGCTGCCGTGATGGCGTAGTCGCCATGCGCGGCGACCTTGGGCGATTCAAAAGCAGCCTTGTTGCCGGAGCCGGGCAACAAACCGTCGAGGGCTTGGCCTAAAGCGGCCAGCAATTCTTGTTTAACTTGGAGCATGGTTTGATTTTACGGGGCAGGCCCGTTATTCCCAGAGATAGCCGTTTTTTTTGGCATGATCTACCTATGCGCGACGCCCATACCCTCACCCCCTCTGACCGTTTTCAATACACCCCTACTCTGTCGTGCGTGATGCCCGCTTACAACGAGGGTAAAAGCCTTGGCACTTTGGTGCCGCAGATACTGCAAACCTTGCAGGCCTTGGGTTCACAGGTAGAGATCGTGCTCATCAACGACGGCAGCCGTGACGACACCGCACAGGTGGTTCAAGCGCTGTGCGCCGCGCACCGAGAAGTAGTGGGCATTGATTTGTCACGCAACTTTGGCAAAGAAGCCGCCCTGATGGCCGGCGTGGATGCCGCCCGCGGCGAGGTGGTGGTGCTGATGGACTCGGATGGCCAACACCCCGTGTCGCTGGTGGCCGACATGCTCAAGCGCTGGCGCGAGGGCTCAGACGTGGTGTATGCGATTCGCCGCACACGTGATGACCAATCAGCCTTGCACGCCAGTTTGACGGGTTTGTTTTACAAACTCATCAACACGGGCAACCGCGTGAAGATTCCTGCACATGCGGGAGACTTCCGCTTGATGGACCGCCGCGTGGTGGACGCACTCAAGCAACTGCCCGAGCGCAACCGCTTCATGAAAGGCTTGTACGCATGGGTGGGTTTTTCGAGCACCGCCATTGACTACGAACCCTTGCCCCGCGCTGCAGGCGAAAGCAGCTTTGGCTTGCGTGGCTCATTTGCACTCGCGCTCACCGGTGTGCTGGCGTTCTCGATTGCGCCCCTGCGCGCACTGACCGTGACTGGCCTGATGCTGGCGATGCTGGCCTTGGGCTACGGCGCTTGGGTGGTGGCTGAATATTTCATGTGGGGCATTGATGTGCCGGGCTACGCCACGCTGGTGGTGGGCATGATGTTTTTCAGTGGCATTCAATTGCTGTCGATTGGCGTGTTGGCCGAGTACGTGGGCCGCATTTACGAAGAAGTCAAACAACGTCCGATGTATTTGGTCAGCCAACGTTGGGGCGCGGGCTTGTCTCTCAGCCCCATGAAAACCTTGCCGCCTGAGGTGATCGACAACGATCCACCCACACCGGTTTAAGCGATGCGCACTGGTTTTTGGTTTTTGGTGGTGGGCGGCAGTGCCGCTGCAGTCCACATGGCGGTGTTCTTGCTGGCCTCGCCTTATATGTGGCCCGAACTGGCCAATGCAGCGGGCTTTTGCGTCGCGTTTGTGGTGAGCTTTGCAGGCCACCGCTTTTTGAGTTTCAGTGATGCAGACACATCGTTGTGGCAAAGCTTTCGCCGCTTTGCAGCCACCGCGCTGGCGGGGTTTGCTGCCAACGAGCTGATGTTCATCGCGCTGCTGCGCGGACTGGATTTGCCCGATTGGTTGGCTTTATTTTTTGCCTTGGTGTTTGCATCCGCGCAAACCTTTTTGCTCAGCCGCTTCTGGGCTTTTCGTCGCAAGGCTTGATCGGTACAAGGTCCACGCCAATCCCTGATGGACCAGCGTGAAGCCCTCATGTGATGACGCGCTAAGTGTGGCGGATGCATTTGGAGCTACCACCCACGTATGTGGGTCTTGCTTCAAACTTTGCAAACGTTCTGGGGGCACCAAGCTGCGCGCCGCCTTGGCATCAAAGTCTGCGCCCTCAAACAATTCACGTCGCCAGTTGTCGCCTGCGGTTTGACGCAAGGTATCCCAATCCTGGATAACTTCCAAGGGGCGCTCGAGCTGCGCATAAAAAGGCAAGTCATAAGGATATTCATCCACAGTGGCCACCACATCCGTCGGTTGTGCAGCGCATGCCAAAACCTGCGCAATGTCTTCGCTACTGTGCTGAAGCGTGTAGCGACTGGCACTGAATTGAGCGACCAACGCCAAGCCCACATTGACAAACACCAAAGCGCCAAAAGCAGGAC
>JACCDN010897444.1_pt1 | contig 16398 bp, 14 predicted proteins | sample 7441691 | NCBI WGS metagenome assembly JACCDN01 (sample SAMN15323439, study PRJNA562643) | freshwater metagenome | isolation source: river surface water | place: USA:Blue River Watershed | collected 2017-08-16
AGCATCTAACCCCAAAGCAGCAAGTAGCACGAAAACGGCGGCAGCGGCAGGAAGTCCCCCTACAGGATCTAGAAATACTCGTGTTGAAAAGATGACTCGTTTAAGAAAAACCATTGCATCAAGACTTGTGGAAGCTAAAAATACAACAGCGATGCTAACAACTTTTAATGAAGTTGATATGTCGAGCCTTATGGATCTTAGAAAAAAATACAAAGATTCATTCAAAGAAAAGCACGGTGTGAATTTAGGGTTCATGTCTTTCTTCACTAAAGCATGTACAATTGCTCTGCGAGAATTTCCAGCTGTAAACGCGCAAATTTCAGGTGATGATGTCATTTTTCATGACTATGCAGATATTGGAATTGCGGTTTCTACGCCCAAAGGGCTGGTAGTTCCAGTAGTAAGAAACGCAGAAAATTTATCACTTGCAGGGATTGAAAAAGAAATTATTGGACTTGCAACCAAAGCTCGTGACGGTAAAATTACTATTGAAGAAATGAGCGGTGGAACTTTCTCAATAACTAACGGGGGAGTTTTCGGATCAATGTTATCGACTCCGATTTTAAATATCCCGCAATCAGCAATTCTTGGAATGCATAATATTGTTGAAAGACCAGTGGCCGTTAATGGTCAAGTTGTCATTCGTCCGATTATGTATTTAGCACTTTCTTATGACCATCGAATTATTGATGGACGTGAGTCCGTATCATTCCTTAAAAAAGTAAAAGAATTACTAGAAGACCCTTCAAGATTATTGTTAGACGTTTAATAATTTTTTTTAAAAAATAATAGGATAAAAAATGAAAGAATACGACGTAGTAGTAATTGGTTCAGGTCCAGGAGGATATATTTGTGCAGTAAGATGCGCACAACTTGGAATGAAAACGGCCATTGTTGAAAAATATAAAACGTTGGGTGGAACTTGTTTAAACGTTGGATGCATTCCTTCAAAAGCATGGCTTGATTCATCAGAAAAATTTCATGAGTTAACCCACACATTTAAAGATCATGGAATAAGTGCAAAAGGTGTTGATCTAGACTTTAAAGTAATGCGTGATCGCGTAAAAAAAGTTGTAAGCGATGTTTGTGTGGGGGTAAGCTTTCTCATGAAAAAAAACAAGATTGATGTTTATAATGGATTTGGATCATTTAAAGATGCCAATACAATATCAATCGCTCTTGAAAAAGGCACTGAAGAAATTAAAGGTCGTAAAATTGTTATCGCAACAGGATCCAAGCCTTCAACTCTTCCTGGAGTTGAAATTGATAAAAAAAGAATCGTTACTTCAACAGAAGCATTAGTTTTGGATGAATTGCCAGCTTCAATGATCGTTATTGGTGGTGGAGTCATTGGACTTGAAATGAGTTCAGTTTATAGTCGTCTGGGAACAAAAGTAACTGTTATTGAATATGCTGATTCAATAATCGCGACCATGGATCAAGATATGAGCAAAGGGCTGCATAAAGTAATGAAGAAAGAAGGCGTTGAGTTCTATTTAGGACACGGGGTAACTTCGGTTAAAAATACTGGAAAAAAAGTAGTCGTAAAAGCTAGTGATAAAAATACAAAAAAAGAAATTGAATTAGAAGCAGACTACTGCTTAGTAGCAGTAGGAAGAAGACCTTATACTGATAAATTAAATTTAGATAAAGCTGGTGTAAAATTAGATGAGCGCGGACGCGTTCAAACAGATAACCATCTTCAAACAAATGTTCCTCATATCTTTGCCATTGGTGATGTTGTTAAAGGCGCAATGCTAGCTCACAAAGCAGAAGAAGAGGGCGTTTTTGTGGCAGAATATATGGCAGGACAAAAGCCACATGTGGATTATAATTTAATTCCTGGTGTGGTTTACACATGGCCAGAAGTTGCGGCAGTGGGAAAAACTGAACAAGAATTAAAAGTTGCAGGCATTGAATACAAATCTGGGTCCTTTCCATTTAAAGCATCTGGAAGAGCTCGCGCATCCAATGAATCAGAAGGTCTAGTTAAAGTTTTAGCTGATAAAAAGTCTGATGAAATTTTGGGTGTTCATATCTTTGGCCCGCGTGCTGCTGATATGATTGGCGAAGCAGTTGTGGCCATGGAATTTAGAGCATCAGCAGAAGATATTGGGCGCATCTCGCATGCGCACCCAACATACTCAGAAGCATTTAAAGAAGCTTGTTTAGCGACAACAGATAATCGAGCACTTAATATTTAAGCTTTTTACAAAGTTTATATGCGTAGAAAATTGGTAAAATAAAAGAAATACCAATAATTCCAAAAATAATTAGTGGTGATTTTGTTAGTGGTGAAGCAACAATTAATACCAATCCTAATGGTAACATAATCTTCGCAGCAAAATGATGTGTCTGACTCCAGATTTCTTCAGAAATCATTGTCCATGGAGCACGGATTCCTAGAATTTTATTGCGAGACATTTTTTTCATTGGAGATACACAAAGAATAAAGAATGTACCAAATGCAAAAGCAAAGAATGAAAAATTTTTCATTGTGTTTGGATTAAGTCCAATTAAAAGTTGTCCCGCATAGATAATTAAAAGTAGGGTCGTTATTGCAAGATTTGTTTCTGCTACGGCCTGTTGATTTTTTTCTTGAACAAAAAAAATTTTATCTGCTTTGGTTAAAAAATTAATAATTAAAGATGAAAAAATCGCGATAAAAGGAATGAAAACGAGAGTTGATGCTCTAGGGGCAAATTTGTCAGCTTCTCCATTAACGTCAAAATGACTTGGGATCATTTCAGGAAGTTGATTTTTTAATGCAAATCCAGTAAGCAACGCTACAGCAATAAAGCCAAAATTGAGATAAGTAATTTTTTTTGCCGAGTTCATAATTCCTCCGATTTAGTTTTTCTTATATAGCTATAGCAAAAACCAAGTAACTTGATAAAGTAATTTTAGGAAGAAAATGACATTGCCGCAACGTGCTTATTTTGAGTTATAATTTAAGAGTGTTAAGCTAATTTGTTAAAGGTTAAATTATGGCAAGATTGCGTGATATTTGCGTGCTTTCATCTCTAATTACGATGCTCATGCTCATCGGAGGTATAGCTTTTGCCAATGAATCTTTATGTCAAAAATTTACAGACACTGAGCTTTATTCATTTCGGGAGTTGCAGGAATTTTATGTGTCTAGATCGCCTTTATATTTAGCAAGTAATGTTTTGCCAGCGCTTTCAGGTATTGCCGCAGCAAAGTTAACTTCTAAAAAAATGGGTTTTAATTCGGCAGAGTTCACAAAAATATTCAATGAGTGGCGTAAAGTAAATCCAAGGTCACTTCAATTAAAAAATTGGGACCCAAGTATTAGATTGCCGGGAATGCTTTCGCATTTGCTGGGTCTAGAATATGCTCATATCGCCAATAATCAACCATTTCAACAATTTTCTACGAATAGTCTTGAAGAATTAAAAGTCTTAGAAGTCACCAATCGCAATAAAAGTTTTGATCCTAATTTGACAGGCGAAAAAACTTCTAAAACATATGACAATATTGTCAAGGCAATTATCGAAGTCGATCAATCAACTCCGAGAATTAGGGAAATCATGGATCGAATCATTCGTTTACAAATAAATGCAGAAAGTAGAGCAAAAACTAGCATTGAGACTAATGATAGAAAGTATCTAGATATGATCGAAAATTTACGTGAGGATCTAAGGGAGCAACGTTTTATTGCTTTAAAAAAGCATCCAGTTTTTAAAAAAATGGTTGGGATGTTGGACCCCATGAGTGAATATTATAAAGGAAATTTTCGAGGAAAAGTATTGTATTCAATTATGAGAGGGCAGCGAATTTATGAAAATAATCTAAGCTTGTTTAAAAATCAAAAAATAAAAGCGGCCACCCACAATATCACCAAAGGAGCAATCTCAGGTGCCGTCGGGGGCTCAATAGCGACAATGATCATTGGTAACGGAACTAAAAAACTACTTCAAGCTCATGCTGCGAGTGATGCACAAAATGAAATTAAGAAATGTCCTAATTTAAAATTTGAAGGCTGGGATAAACTCTATCTTGAAAAAGGTTATATAAATATAGTGAATTGTAAACCAGAACTCTCTATCTACGGTGAAGAGTTTGTGCTTGATTTAGAAAACAATGAAGATAATAAAAAACCTCTTCCTAAACTTTTAAAAGACTCTGCAATTGTGTGCGACGCCTATTTAGGATTAACCGAAAAAAAATTAAAAGCGCTAAGGGACGTGATTACCACTTCGCCAGAAATCACATGTGGCGAAAATATTGAAATTCATGTTAAAGATGAAAAATGTGGAAAAAATTTTTATTACAAAATTGAAAGAAATGATGGCATAGTCTCTATAAAATCGGGTTTTGTTCCAGGAGAAAAAAATTTAACTAAAGAGAATAGTTTTAATATAGATGTTGCTGTTAATAGAAATGAACTCGATTTATTCTTTAATATAATCCGTACAGAAGATTTAGCTATCAATCAAACAATTCCGGCAACTCCAAAATTGGAAAGCACTTTGTATAGATCAAATCCACTGACATTTTTAGATCCTAAAAATGAACTTGATAAATGTGATTATTTAAAAACTGACAATGAAGTAGCGCTACCAGGAAATACGTATTTTAAAATGGTATCTATCAGAAAAGCAGTTTTAATGGGAAAATTGTTTTTAGTTGATGCTATGGAAAAGTGCAATTGGAATCGAGATAGTTTTAAGCTCGTTGTTCCGGGATTTGAAAGCTCACATTCAGAATCACCGGCCAGGGCCCAATAAATTAAAATTTCAATCTTTTTGAAGCCGGATAATTTCCAAAATGACAAAATCCAATGACAATCTTTTTCACTTCCTCTAGACAAAGATTTAGCTTTTGACTGTCACTCCATTCCAAATCTATATAGAAGGCATATTGATAAGGTTTTCCAATAACTGGAAGTGATTGAATCTTAGTCATGTTTAAGGAATACTTTTCAAATAGCGCTAAGATTTTCACCAGACTTCCAGGAGTATGCCCGGTTTCAAATGAAAGAGTCGTTTTATTTGCCGTCGATTCATTGGATTCTTTTTTTGAAAGAATCAAAAACCTGGTGAAATTTAATTTATTATCTTCAATTCCTTCGTTTAAAATTTTTAGCCCATGAACTTCTGCGGCCAATGAACTTGCAATCGCAGCATATCCTTGCATGAAATTTTTCTTAATATCGTAAGCTGCTTCCGCTGTATCGGCATGCTCAATGAGTTTAATCTGGGGATGTTGTTCCAGAAATTTTTGGCACTGTAAAAGGGCCATAGGATGCGATTGCACATATTTAATATCTTCGATTAATTCATGCGAAAGACAAAGTAGCGACATTTGAATTTTTAGATAGACTTCACCAATAATTTTAAACTGATGCTTTTGCATAAGCGCATAGTTGGGAAGAATACTTCCGGCCAAGGCATTTTCAATGGCCATGATGGCAAAGTCAGCCTCGTTATTTGAAAGTGCTTCAAAGAGTCGAGGGAAGCTATTACATTCAATTAAATCGAAATCTTTATTAAAGAATTTTTTTGCAGCAACATCGTGAAAAGAAGCTTTCACTCCTTGAATAGCAATTTTCATTTGAGAATAAGCCTTTTGTTGGTAAACCTAAAATGTACCTGCAATTCTAGCGATTAATTGTTATCCTGACAAAAAATTATTGTTATCGTTCTTAAATAGCAAGAAGTCCTGGGCCATAAACTTTTTATACAAAGATAGGCTGGCTTCTATTGTTGGACTATGGTAGTTGAGCATATGAAAAATAAAAACTCGATGAAAGTTAAGAATTCAATAAAGCTTACTGACGATATTGAACTTACTCCCGATAAACCTTTGCGTGATGGATTTAATTGGTATCCCGGCCATATGGCAAAAGCGATTCGAGAAATAAAAAATAAACTTAAAACGGTTGATATCGTTTTTGAGGTTAGAGATGCCAGAGCACCACTCGCATCGGGAAATAGAACTCTTGAAGACACTCTTAGACAAAAAAGCCGCTTAATCATTCTTAATAAGGTCAATATGGCCGATCCGAAGATGATTTCACAGTGGGAAGTCTGGTTTAAAAAGCAGGGAGTTCCCTTTATTTTTATTGATTGTTTTGATCGTGCTCAAATGAAAAAAGTGATGTCTTTGGCAAAAAACATTGTCATGGAAAAACGTAGACAAAATAATCCTGAAGTGGCCAATCCAAAACAGAAAATGCGCTTGATGATTATTGGCCTTCCCAACACTGGAAAATCCACAATTATTAATCAGCTAGCTGGCAGAACCGCGGTAAAAGTAGCGGATAAACCAGGGCAAACTCAAGTGCAGCAGTTAATTGTTATTGATAAAGATCTCGATCTTCTCGACACTCCAGGAGTTATGCCACCATCTTTTGCAAAAGAAGAGCATGGATTATGGTTATGTGCTCTTAATGCTATTCCTGATGACATTGTAGGTGAGGCCGTTCCAGCAAGATTTTTAGTGGAATATTATAAAAATTTAAACTCGCAGGATTCAAAAATATTTCAGGAGCGCTACAAGCTTGACTCACTTGAAATTTCACCTGAAGAGATCATGGAAAAAATCGCAGTTGTTCGTGGTTGTATAAAACAAAAAGGCGCTCTTGATTTAGAGCGAGTTTATAAACTTATTCTTAATGATTTCAGAAAAGGGGATCTAGGGAAATGTTGTTTTGGAGTTCCACCAAAGCTTTAGCATTTATGTTTAATCACATAGAGATTAAATATTGCTCGATTAAGTAGCTTCATCTCTAGTAATACTTTGAAATGTTCGTGATCAAAATCATATATTTTTAAAAACATATCAATTTCTTCGGGTGTATAAAAACGTCTACCATTTTCATAATGATCGATGTTCATGGCCTTTAAGTTAATTTTGTCTGCTACATCTTTTAAAGAAAGCTTGCGGGCCTCGCGAACAAATCGTAGGATCTGTCCCTCTTTGCTTTCGCGATTGTAGTGTGCGTGTTTGCCGATCATCGGATTGTGGGCCATTTTTTTACCTAGTCCTCATCTATATCATGTGTAGAAGTGTAATTGTCGCTCGCGTAGTCTTCATCTTCGTTGTCATCTTCGCCGTCATCATTATCGTCTTCATATGCCGAAGAATCAATCTATTGCTCAAGCACTGCCTCTGTTTTTAACTTTAGAAGAGGCATCGATTAGCATATTTAAAAGATTGCTGCTAAGGTATCCGCTAGGAAGTTTACCAGATCTGAATTTGAAGTCACAATTTGTGACTTCAAAACTCCTCAAAATCACTCATTTTTATCTATCATTCTAATCATTTAAGTTAAATTCAGTTTGTTATCCAGTATTGTCCGTTTTCGGCTTTTTTCGCCCATTTTTAGCTATTTTAGGGTCAAAACGGGGCCAGATTTATTATTATTAATAATATGGTATAATACCATAAATGGAGTTTATATGTCTCAGGATAGAATTTTAGACGGATTAAAGTTATTAGATAAGAAGCTCAAAGCTTCAGGAAAGCATCTCGAAATCCATATGTTTGGTGCGATGTCACTTTTTCTTCATGGGATCAAACTTCTAAGAGAAACGCAGGACATTGATAGTGTCCTTGAAATCACGGATGAAGAGGTCATAGATTTAATTCATGAAGTGGGAGAGGAGATTGGCCTTGATAAGTGGTTTGACTTTGGGGCCAGTAGCATCAGCTTACCGCCAGGTTATGAATCGCGTTTGGTGGATGCAGGACTTGATTTAAAGAACCTTGATGTGAAGATACTTTCGATTCCAGACATCGTGAAACTCAAAGTTGTGGCCTATTACAATCGAAGTGCGAACGGGGATTTTAAAGACTACGAGGATTTAAAAAGCATTAAGCCTGAAGCCAAATTGATAGCTGAAGGCATTACATTTTTGCGTGAGACCTATTCTCAAAGTTTACCTGAGCGGTTTAAGAGAGAGTTCTTAAAGGAAGTTGAACTGATTAAGAAAGACTTGGAAGAAATTTAAGTATGAAAGAATTAGAAAGCTTTGCTTATAAATTAAATCAGCTTGGAGGGAAGAATACCTTCAAGCAAAGCGCAGTGAAAGAAGTTGTAACGACTCCTTTTATTGACCTTGAGATTTTTATTTTAGAAGGAAGCTTAGTTCTAAAAAATATGGATTCCAGACTTTATATGACTTTTGCTTATTGGCTTAAAGAGTTTGGGCATTTAATTTCACCTTCGAAGCTTCAGAAGCTTATTAAAACAAAAAAAATTCCTTATGATCCTCAGGTTCTTCTGGGGATCATTTATTTCATTCAAGTCTATTCTGATATTGAATTAATTAATCGTAATAAAGGAAATGGCTTTCAAGGGATTATTAAACTTTGCCATAAAAAATTTAGCGAGCTTAAGGTTTTTGATTTCCCATCAAGGTTTGGAAGTGATGAAGCGTGGGGAAGAGCGAAGGTCGAATTGCCTCAGTTTAAATTTAATGAAGAACATAATTATCTTAACTCTAAGAGAAGAATTTTTGAGACTATCAAGGAAATTAAATATCGAATGATGGGCCTTTCGGCGAATCAAGCCGAAACCCTTATCTGCATTGAGAATCAGATTATGTCTCCTATAGAAATTTCTAGAATGACTTTATCTGATTATGGAAACAGTTATCGGAGACTGAAGTTGTTTGATTTTCTAAAGAGTCGAGAGTGAGAGTCGAATTTTCAAAAGAATTATGGTGCCCGGGGCGAGACTCGAACTCGCACGTCGTTATTCACAACGCAGGATTTTAAATCCTGTGTGTCTACCATTCCACCACCTGGGCACGATTTGCATTGGTCTTAAAATGAGTTACTATATTCATGTAAAGGATAGGATTTGTCAATGCTTAGAAACTTATGTTTTAAAAAATCTGTCTATGTTTTTTTGCTTTTAATGTTAAGTGCGTGCTCATCTTTAAAGCAAAACTCTTTACCAGTAAGAAACGCAGATTTTCAAATCAAGCCTTTTTGGTTTAATGCTGGAAATCCTCCCGATGAAAACTTTGTTGCTAGAGAGTTAAATGAAAAGGTTTCAATTCATCCTTATTTTGATGTTGATCCACTTTTTGATGAGAGCACCTTGCGAATTAATTTTGTTCCAGTAACCGTAAAAAATAGTGCTTTTCTCTATGATTTTGACATGGTTTCTGGAAAAATTTATAAAGCTGCAAATCTTTGTAAGCAAAAAGATCCTTGGGGAAGTTATGAAAGGTCGGTGGAATATCCAAGTGTCTCTTTAGGAATTATTCCTAGAGTCGCAAACAAAACAAAAGAGCTCTCACCACTTAAGGCCATTGTTTTTCATCCAGATGATCGCAATAATCCACCAAAAGATTTGGCCACATCAGAGTTTTGGCGAATTAAATTGATTGGCTCATTCCGTTTAAAGGAATGTAGGGCCTACCCGTGTCGAAGCACTAATTCATGGAAAGAGGAAATTTTTTTAGTTGGAGTATCAACTAAAAATTTTCAAAATGCAGAAATCGATAACTCAAATTATTCTGATTTAAAACGCCTTCGCAACACTCCGGAATGGCAAGAGGCAAAGGCTTTTCTGCATACACAACTTGGAGTCTTTCCCTTAGGAAAAACCGAAGCGTATCCTCGCTATAGTGTAGTAAATGAACAAGGGCGAAGTGATACTTTAAAGTTGCTTAAAAATGATGTAAATTTTTTAACAGAAGATTTGATTTTGAGATCACGAAGCAATTGTCGTGATAAATTTTCGACTTTTTATGCAAAAGTTACCGAGTTAAAAAGTAAAGACAGGGCCAAAGAAGAATTAAAAAAATTTACCATCGATTTTTTGAGTAATGACAAAGAATTTTTAAACAGTTGTTTGTCGATTGTGAGACCGGCGACAGTTAACAGTAGTTCTGATCGCCTATGGTTTTTTGCTTTTTTAAAGGCCGTGCTGGTTTTAGAAAATGAAGATTTTTATTTTAATTGCCAGCAGAAAACTTGGTATCCTAATCCACGAGACGCAGATTCAACATTGATGTATAGCACTGTTAAAGAGCTCGAGAAATGTAATCCTCAAAGTGCGGAGCTTATTTATGAATCGGCCATTAATGGAATGAGTATTATGCAAAATCAAACAGGTAGATCGTATCGTTTTATCGAATATGATACTCAGTCAGGTGGCTCTCACCAAAAAATGTATTCGTGGCTTCCATATAACACCAAGCGCCTTCAGTGCCCGAAGGAAAATTTAACACTTGAAGATGTTTTCCCTGCAGATGTCGAGTGGATTGAATTCAACGAGGGCAAAACAAAAACTATTCGATAAATTCGCTTAAACATCTTCAATCATTAAGATTTCATTTACATTTATTAACTAACTTCTTAAAATGTGTGGATAAAAACATTATTTTTACGGAGACAATATGTCGACCAACCAAAGACTGGTGAGCCCTCTTACACCAATGAGCGAAGAAGAGTTCGCGCTCGATCGATTAGTTATGACTACAAAAGCCGATAACTTTTTAGAGTGGGCAAAAAGATGGGGACAATCAAATTCACTATGGCCGCTTCCATTCGGAACAGCTTGTTGTGCGATTGAATACATGGCCGTTGTTGGACCTAGATATGACGTATCGAGATTTGGTGCCGAGGTTGTTCGTTTTTCTCCCAGACAGTCTGATTTAATGATCATCGCTGGAACGATCACTGAAAAGCAAGCACCAGTTCTAAAAAGAATTTACGATCAAATGGCCGATCCTAAGTGGGTTATTGCGATGGGTGCTTGTGCATCTTCAGGTGGTTTCTATCGTGCCTATCACGTCGTTCAAGGTGTTTCTCGTGACATTCCTGTTGATGTTTATATTCCAGGATGCCCTCCAACACCTGAAGCTGTTATCCAAGGAATCATGTTGATCCAGGATCGTATTAAAAATGGAGTTTCTAGCTGTGCGGCTGAATTAAAAGCTGCAGAACTTGAATATCAAAAACAATCACAAGTAGAAAATAAATAGGAATGAATATGCAAACGTCTTACACGTCTAGCGACCTCGTGATCACTCCGAATTTCTTCGAAGAAGATTCACAGGTAAAGGCATTAAAAACAGAATTAGAAACACGTTTTGGTGGCGGAAATTATTTTTATAAATTCGACAACCACGTGCTTTTTGCGACAACAAAAAACATCACAGAAGTTTTAAGAACATTAAAAGAAACTCTTGGCTTTAATATGGCCGTCGATGTTTGTGGTGTTGATAACTTAAAACGTCCAGAGTCGGAATGGACTCACGGGAAAAGGTTCGAAGTTGTTTACCATTTATTGAATATGGAGACTCATCAACGAGTAAGAGTGCGTGTTCCTGTTGATGTTGATGGGGGAGAGACAATTCCTTCTGCTATTAGCATCTGGAAAGGTGTGGATTGGTTTGAGCGCGAAGCATGGGATATGTACGGAATCACTTTTGAAGGAAGAGTTAAGGAGCGCCTTCTGACTCACCACGAGTTCGTAGGACATCCTTTAAGAAAAGATTATCGTGCAGATCATAATCAACCACTATCACAATCATTAGATATTCATTTCGACCCAGATCCAAGTGTTGGTCCGGAAGAAGCGGCAAAAAGAGAATGGATTAACATCGGTCCATCTCATCCTGCTACACACGGGACTCTTCGTATTATGGCAGAGCTGGAAGGTGAGGTGATTAAAAGATCAAGATTAGAAATCGGATATCTTCACCGCTGTTTTGAAAAAATGTGTGAGACCCATTTGTATAACCAAGTAGTTCCTTATACAGATCGTCTGAATTACTGTTCAGCTCCAATGAATAACATCGGTTGGTGTAAAGCAATCGAAGACATGATGGGAGTAAAAATTCCTGATCGTGCGCAGGCTTTACGAATGGTATTGGCCGAGCTTTCACGTGTTATTGACCACCTTGTTTGTATTGGCGCTGCAGCTGTAGATATTGGTGCGCTTACATCGTTCTGGTTTTGTTTTGAGCAAAGAGAGCGCGTATATGAATTATTTGAAAAACTTTGCGGTGCTCGCTTAACGGTATCTCTTACTCGTATTGGCGGAATGGCAAATGAACTTCCTGTTGGATGGGTAACGGATTGTTTAGAAGCTGTTAAAGAAATTTCAAAAAATATTGAAGAAGTTGACAGATTACTCACAAAAAATAGAATTTGGGTTGATCGTACTAAAGTATGCCCAGTAACTGCTAAAGATGCGATCGCTTGGGGATACACTGGCCCATGTTTAAGGTCTTCAGGTGTAAATTACGATATCAGAAAATCTAATCCATATTACTTCTATAAAGATGTGGAGTTTGAAGTTCCAGTTGGTCACCGTGGTGACTGTTATGACCGCTACTTAGTTCGTATGGAAGAAATGAGACAATCACTGCGCATTGTTCGTCAGGTTTTAGATAATCTTCCAACTGGGCCGATTCAATCATTGGATAAACGCGTAAGTCTTCCAGCTAAAAAAGAGGTTTACACAAATATTGAAGGATTAATGAATCACTTTATGCTGGTCATGAAAGGTGTTCGCCCACCAGTTGGAGAAATTTATTCAGCGACAGAAGCCGCCAATGGAGAATTAGGTTTCTACGTTATCTCTGATGGTGGATCAAATCCATACAGAGTAAAATGTCGTCCACCATGTTTTGCTATTTATCAATCTTTTAGTGAAGTTGTTCACAATACAATGATTGCTGATGCTGTTGCTGAACTTGGTTCAATGAACATCATTGCAGGAGAGTTAGACCGATGAGTAATTCGATGACTACTGAAAAATTTGAGTTTACTGCTGATAATTTAAAAACTTATCAGAAATATTTATCACGTTATGATGATGTGGAATCGGCCCTTCTTCCCACTCTGCACCTTGCTCAAGAGCAATATGGTTGGCTTCCAGATCACGTTGTTGGATACTTATCAACATTGATGAATATTCCAGTTATTAAAATCAAAGAGGTTATTTCTTTCTACGATATGTTTTACGATGTTCCTGTGGGAAAAAACATTGTGCAAGTTTGTACGAACATTACTTGCTCAATGTACGGTGGACGAGAAATTTATCAAGGTCTACTAAAGCATTACAATACAGACTACTTGCAACCTACTCATGATAATCGATTTTCATTTCAAAAAATGGAATGTCTTGGTGCATGTGAAATTGCGCCTTGTATGCGCGTGAATAATGATTTTTATGGGCCGATCAGTCTTCAGTCAGCGATCTCGAAGATTGAAGAGCATCCATAGGAGAGGAAATTATGAGTAAAGAACTAGCAAACTATAAAGATTTTACCTTACTAAGTTACCACCATATTCCAGAAGTTCATCGCCTTGATGTTTTTGAAAAAGCAGGCGGCTATGAAATGATGAAAGCGTGTTTCAAAAAAGACCCGGAAGCGATTAAAGAAGAGGTTAAAAATTCTGGTCTTCGCGGACGCGGAGGAGCGGGATTCCCAACAGGAGTGAAGTGGGGATTTTTCTCAAAAGATCGTAGTGCAAAAAAATATTTAATTTGCAATGCCGATGAATCAGAACCAGGAACATTCAAAGACAGATATTTAGTGGAAAAATGCCCACATATTCTTATTGAAGGGATGATTATCTCTGCATGGGCACTTGCAACGCAAAAAGGTTATATCTACATTCGTGGAGAATTTTATCGTCAGGCAGAAATTCTAGAGAAGGCCATCGATGAAGCTTATGCCAAAGGATATTTAGGAAAAAATATTTTAGGTACTGGTTTTGATTTTGATCTTTATGTACATCGTGGAGCAGGAGCTTATATCTGTGGTGAAGAGACGGGATTAATTTCATCTTTAGAAGGAAAAAAAGGTCAGCCAAAATTAAAGCCACCATTTCCCGCAATCAAAGGTTATAGAGGACTGCCAACAATGGTTAACAATGTTGAGTCGCTTGCTGCCGTTCCTTGGATTATGAGATTTGGAGCAACAGAATATAAAAAATGGGGAACAGAAAAATCGGCTGGGACAAAATTATTTTCAATTTCTGGAGATGTTAATCGTCCTGGAGTTATCGAAATTCCTCTTGGAACAAGTTTAAAAGATATTATTGAAATTCACTGTGGTGGAATGAGAAATGGGGCAAAGTTAAAAGCGGTTATCCCCGGTGGATCTTCAGCACCCATCTTTGATGCGGATACATCATATCAGGTCAAAATGGATTACGAAGATGTTGCAGCGAAAGGATCAATGCTTGGTTCTGGAGCGATCGTTGTTCTTGATGATACTCGCAATATGGGTGATGTTCTTAAGTGGACATTAGAATTCTATCATCATGAATCTTGTGGACAATGTACACCTTGTCGCGAAGGTACGGGATGGATGGAATCAATATTTAAACGCCGTGAGAATGGAAGTTCTAAGAAAGAAGATATCGAACTTTTAGATAAGGTAGCTGCTTCAATGAGAGGACAAACAATTTGTGCTCTTGCCGATGCAGCCGCAATGCCGACTCAAGGGATGATTAAAGTTTTTAGAAATGAACTAGAAAGCTATATTGCTCCTCAATTAAAAAGAAATTAATTTAAAGATTGGAAAAATATTATGACGGAAAAAGTTAAGTTTACGTTTAATGGAAAAGAAGTCGAAGCGGTAAAAGGATCAAACCTTTTAAAAGCGATCGTCGACGACGGAAATGAAGTTGCTCACTATTGTTACCATGCAGGACTATCGATTGCAGGTGTATGCCGTATGTGTATGGTAGAGCAAGATGGTGTTCCAAGACCATTCCCTTCATGTAATGCGACTGTCACAGAAGGCATGGTGGTTAGAAATGATACTCCAAAAATTCAAGAAGCAGTTGAAAAAACACTTCAGTTTCACCTTGTAAACCATCCATTAGATTGTCCTGTTTGTGACCAGGCAGGAGAGTGTGGACTTCAGGAATATTATATGAAGCACGGTGAGTACGATTCGCAAATGATCGATAAAAAAGTTCATAAAGATAAAGTTCAAGATATCGGCCGTGGCGTTATGCTTGATGCTGAGAGATGTATTCTTTGTTCTCGTTGTACAAGATTTACAGCAGAAGTAACAAAAACTCATGAGCTGGGAATTTTAAATCGTGGAGACCATGCTGAAATTACAGTTAATGAAAATTTAAAAAATGATTACGCTGGAAACCTCGTGGATATCTGTCCAGTAGGGGCACTAACTTCTAAAGATTTTAGATTTAAGCAGCGTGTATGGTTCTTGGAAGATGTTTATACAACTTGTATTGGTTGTGAAACTGGATGTTCAGTAAAAGTTGCAGAGAATAAAACCGGAGCATATAGAGTTAAGCCAGTATTTGACGAAAGCGTTAACGGTTATTGGATGTGTGATGATGGCCGCGAAATTTATAAACATGTTTCAAGTGCCATGAGATTAGCTGGACCTTTAGAGAATATGCATGGGTTATTTGTTCCAGTTGAAGATACTGTTGCAATGAAAAAAACTGCTGGAAAAAAAGCAAAATTTATTTTATCTGCGGGATTAACTAACGAAGAATACCAAGCTTTCTTTTCTTGTTTTAAAGGAAACAAGTCAGATGTTGCGCTATACGCGCTTCCTGGGCACGGAGCAGACTTCGATGGCATCTTAAAGCGAGCTGATAAAAATGCTAATTTAAGAGGAGCAAAAAAGGCTTTTGAAAAAGCAGGTTTTGATCACTCACCATCGCATTTAGATTCAGTTCTAAATTCTCTTGGATCAAACGATGCTGTCTTCGTAGTAATACCAGAATTAATTTATAACCAAGATCACTTTAAAACTTTGTTATCTAAAGTAGAGAAGGCCGGAGTGAAGATGGCGTTAACTCATGGAGAAACTCTGCATGAATTAAGAATCTTTGATTACTTATTACCAATTCCAACTTTCTTAGAGAAAGACGGTACAATTGTTAATTTCCAAGATAAGGATAGAAAACTAACAGCAGGGATGACTTATGGAGATGCAACAAAAGATGTTGCTTACTACGCAAGCTGGGGGAATGTATGATTATTAAAACTGATCTTTACCGTGCTCACGGCTTTTTAAAAGGTCTATACCTTGGTTTAAAAATCACAATGGTTACGATGCTTAAAAATATTTTTGGAATTGAGAAACGTATGACGTTGAACTATCCAGAAGAAAAATACTTTTATTCAGATCGTTTTAAAGGGAAACACATTTTAACAGTCAAAGAAGACGGAACTCTTCGTTGCACTTCATGTATGCTTTGTGCGACTTATTGTCCTGCTCAATGTATTCATATCGTAGCAGCTGACGACTCTGATAAAGAAGTAGAGAAAGCACCAGTTTCTTTTGAAATTGAAATGCTTCGTTGTGTATTCTGTGGTTTTTGTGAAGAAGCTTGCCCGGTAGATGCAATTCGTTTATCGGGAGAATATGAACTTGCTGGGCACTCTGAAGGTGAGTGGATTGC
>JACCDN010116088.1_pt1 | contig 16397 bp, 10 predicted proteins | sample 7441691 | NCBI WGS metagenome assembly JACCDN01 (sample SAMN15323439, study PRJNA562643) | freshwater metagenome | isolation source: river surface water | place: USA:Blue River Watershed | collected 2017-08-16
AAAGAGTGGGTGAGCGTTATCGCCATTGACATCAACTTTTGAAAAAAGCGGAAATTGTACATCATAAGTCAGGGAGCAAAAATTTTTAATTTCATTTGCATCTCCCGGTTCTTGCGCTCCAAATTGATTGCAAGGAAAGGCCAAAACTTCAAATCCTTGATCTTTGTATTTTTCATATACCATTTCGAGGTCTTTGTATTGGGGAGTGAAGCCACACTTCGAGGCGACATTAACAATTAAAAGTATTTTGCCTTTATATTTTTCTAGTTTTTGTATATTCCCATCAATATCTTTTACTTCAAAGTCCCAAATAGGCGACATAAATTCTCACTTAATAAAGTTTTATTTATTATACTCTCATTTTAAATTCTTTTGCCAAAATTTTTTTTAAGACTAAGATAGACAAGTGAGACCTTTTGGAATTTAACAACGAGTACTGGTATGAGTAGTTACGCAATTGAGGCTAAAGATGTTTCTAAAAGTTATGGAAAAGACTTCACCCTCAGTAATATAAATTTATCAATTAAAAAGGGAGAGGTGTTTGCGCTTGTCGGCCAGAACGGTGCAGGTAAGACAACCTTAGTAAAACTCATCTTAAACTTACTTCGTGCAAATCAAGGGGAGATTAATCTCTTTGGGCAAAGTAGTACAAACGCCAGCTCAAGAAAGCTAGTAGGTTTTATTCCTGAAAAATTTTCTTTTTTTCCCTATTATACAGTAGAGGGAGTCTTAAATTTCTTTGCTGACAGCAGAGGATTAAATGCAACTGATAAAAAATTGGCCGTTCAAAATGCCATGGAAAAATTATCGCTTACAGAAATCAAAGATCGAAAGATTTCAACCTTTTCAAAGGGACAGTTTCAAAGAGTAGGACTTGCAAGTTTGTTAATTGGAAATTTAGAGCTCCTTATTTTAGATGAGCCTTTCTCTGGTCTTGATCCATTAGGAATTATTGATTTGAAAAATCTTATTCGTGAATTTAAGGAAGCAGGAAAAACTGTTTTTATCAATTCTCATATTCTCTTAGAGATGGAAATGATTTGTGACTCATTTGCCATGCTTAAAAATGGCAAGCTGGTTCACCATGGGCCGGTCGCGGAATTAAAATCTGAAGGGTTAAGCCTTGAAGAATTATTTACAAAAAAAGTTTTAGAAAAGTAAGGATATTATGAATCAGCAAATAGCGAATTCACCAGCATTGAAAGCATTATTTATTGATACAATAAAAAAAGAAATGCGTTCAAAAACACTCTTAAGTCTTTTCATTTTTACCACAATAGCGATGTATATAATGTACCGAGTGATTGGTTCTTTCGGAGAAATGGTTAATGGACCAGTTCCCGCACTAGGTGGAATTGGTTTTAGCGTGATGTTTTTAAGTATCAATTCGCTATCGATTATTATTGCGACGCTTTTAGGGACGGGGGCAATTAGATCAGACTTTAGAGAAAAAATTTTCTATACATTGTTAACGCTTCCAATTTCGCGGACCCAATATTTTTTCACTAGGATTGTTGGGGTTTGGGCCATGAGTGCTGGTTATTATCTTTATAGTTTTATTCTAGGAATTGTTTTTTTGGGATTATTACAAAAATCTTTTACCATGCATTGGACTTTTATTGCGACATTTTTTATTTCGACAATTGTTCTGTTTATTGTACTTGTGATTGCAGGCATTTTTGCTCTGTTTTTTAGTCAGATTTGGTCAATTATCTCAACTTTCGTTTTTGTTGGTCTAATGTCGTATGCATGGAATTCATTAAGTGCATTAGTGGAAGTGAAAGCAACTCTTGCGTCTTCTCCCATCTCGACAATCATAAGCGGAATTTTTTATTTTCTTTTTCCCCATCTCTCACTTTATTCAGAAATTTCATCATTGTTTTTAATGGGCAAAGAAAATGCCTATGCGGAAATTCTAAAATACAATTGGGCCTTTGAAATACCGCATCTGATTGTTTCATTTTTTCTTTTGATCTTTATAGCAAGGTCAATTATTACGAGAAAAGATTTTTAAAATTAAAAATACTTAATTAGAGCAAATCAGTCGATTTAGTCGTCTAACTAATTGGCCCAAATTGTTGTCAAAAATTTTCAACTAAGATATTTCCTGAGGCAATAAGTTCCTAATTTTGTGTTTTCTTTTGATTCAAATAAAGAAACTTCGCGAATTAAGCGATAATAGCTTAAGAATAAATTAATATTGGACCCTTGGCTTTATGGACCAAAAATTTGAATTGAAATTTAAAATCAAAACGAGAATTTTATTTTCTCTTTTTGCTTTATTTTTTTTATCATCTTGTAAGATTGATCAAGGTCGTATTGATGTTACATTCAAAAAAAGCAATACTGCTAAACTCTCAAACGTCACAATCGCCAGCGTGCAATTTAATAATCATCAGCTGATTATTACCGGAACAAATTTAAACTCAGTTACGCAAATCAATATGCAAAATTTAAATTTGGGTTTTGCTAAAGCTTTTTCCATTGAGTCTAAATCAGCTACTCAAATTATTGCGAATGGAAACTCTGCCATCTCTTTTGCCACCAGTGCAATCTTTGATCTCATTTTATCCAATGCAAGTGCCGCTGCTACTTACACTGTGGACTTCTCGCTTTGTAATGCGCTTTTAGGTGGAAAACAAATTGATTGTTCCATCACTCCTTCAAATAACTATGTGCTCTCTTATGATGGAGCTAGTAATAAATGGAAACCTAAGGCGATTACGGGACTAACTTATGCGGGAGCTCACGATGCCAGTGGTGGAGTTGCACCAACAGCTCAGCCGGCGGGAACGTATTATATTATTTCAGTAGCGGGAACAATTTCTGCGGTTTCATTTAACGTTGGCGACTGGATTGTTTCCAATGGATCAGGCTATCAAAAAGTACCTAATCCTGGTGGCGTTGCCAGTGTGTTTGGAAGAAGTGGCGCGGTTGTTGCCACAGAAGGCGATTACGACTTAGATAAACTTTCCGATGTGGACTTAACAACTCCAGCAACTAACGGACAAGTTTTAAAATATGATGGAACCAAATGGGTTGCGGCCGCTGATGACTCTTTTGGTGGAGCAGGATCAGTAAACTCAACTACCATAACAGACGGATCAATTACTGGAACTGATATTGCTAACGATACTATAACACTTGCAAAACTTAATGGCACAAGTGATGCGACCAAATATTTAAGAGGCGATAAAACCTGGGCGACGTTTTTAACAGACGTTTTAAATGTACCGCTAACAGGATATGCACTTGACTCTGGAACAAAGCCCACAGTGTCGGCAACCGATAAAATACCAGCAGCATTTGGAAAGATTCAAAAATTTTTAAATGATTTAAATACTGACTATGTTTCAAAAAGTACGGCTTCACAAACCATTACTGGTTCGTGGTCATTTACCAATCCCACTTCGTTTTTATATACACAAACTCCAACAGGTGCCACTGCAACAGAAGTCACTAACGTAAGTTATGTTCAAAATTATGTTGATAATGCTTTTGCTTCAGGAGGTGCTTATGCACCAGCGACGCTTACAACAGTCAATGGAGCGCATACTTTAAGTGATACAACGTTAACAGTGGCATCAACTTCAGGATACCCAACAACCGGAACACTTTTAATTGGCAGTGAAATCATCCCGTACACCGGAAAAACAGCGACGACGTTTACCGGACTTACACGTGGAGGATTTGGATCGACGGCAGCGGCGATTTCAAATAGCGCCACTGTTAATAATTTTTTATTAATGGCAAGAAGTACGACAACCACGACGCCGAAGTTTGTCATTACGGGTGATGGGAATGTAGGGATTGGGACAGCTAGACCAAATTATATGTTAGATGTCGTTGGAGGTTTTTTCCATACTGGATATAATAGCGTAAGCATCCCGCCCAGTGATAATACAAATGGCGGATTAATTGTAGGATGGAACCGTCTGGCCGGTGGAGGGCAAGCTGAAGTTAATTTCTATAACGCTTACGAGTTTGGTCCCTCATCCGCTCCAGCTTTTCTTTTCAGTCAGAAAACAGGAACCTCTACAGTTAGCGATTTGATGTCCATTAATAGAAATGGAAATGTAGGAATCGGAACGAGTTCTCCATCGGCACTTCTCGAAATTGTAGGCACTGCAACCTCATCTGCTTCTGCGTTACCGAATGTGCTTACGATCATCGGTGCTAATAATAGTGGAGGTGGGCAAGCTGCAGGTATATCTATAACAACTGGTAAGAGGGGCTGTTGCACAACTGGCGCAAGTTTCACAATGGGTGGCGGTGCTTACGCAGGTGGTGGAGCAATCACACTCGCCGCGGGGTTAAATGGTGGTGGTGGTCCTGGTGCGATCAATATTATCGGAGCCGGTGCAGTTGGTTCGAGTGATCAAACAGGCGGCCCAGTAAACATAACAGGGGGAAATGCCGGCGCAACTTACAACGGTGGAGCTATTAACATTACAGCAGGTGGTGGAGGCTCATCTAATGGAAATGGTGCGAATGTTATAGTAGATGGTGGAGCAAAAGGTGGGTCTGGATTAGATGGAAATGTGCTAATTGCCTCGAACCGCGGCAACGTCGGTATCGGAACGAGCTCTCCACAAGCAATTTTTCATGTAAATAAAACTGAAACAAGAAGTACAGGTTATGTTCCTACAAATCGAACTGATCTCACAATTAACCCGACATCGTCTTCTAATTCTATTTATAATGGGGTAAGTTCTTTAGTTTCAGCAGAAAGCGCGAATAATCTTACAGGTACTGTAAGTGCTATTTATGGCTTTGTAGAAAATCAAGATCAATCTGGTACAATAAATGAATTAATTTCAGGAGAATTCGAATTAATTGCGCAAGGTAGTGGTGCAGTTACAAATGTGAACGGTGTTAAAGTAACAACTTTTCGTCAAGGTGCCGCCACAACTCATAAAGGGATTGATGTTCGTGCATATCAACACACAGGTAATTTAACTGACTTAATAGGTATAAGTTTAGATACACAAAGGCAAGCTGGCGGATCACAAACAAATATCTATGGAATTAAGAACTACGTTGATAGTGGTGGTACAGTTACAAATATGTATGGCGAACATATAAGTATGACAAACTGGGGTACCGTTACCAATGTTTATGGTATATACCTAGGAAGCTTTGGTTTTGGTACTAATACATTTGGAATTTATCAATCAGGTAGTGGAGATAAAAATTATTTTGCTGGAAATGTTGGCATTGGAACGACTCCTTCAAGTTATAAACTTGACGTAAACGGCGACACTAACATTGCGTCAGGTTCTGCTTTACGCTTTGGAGGTACTCAAGTTTGTACCAGTGCTGGTTGTACATCCTCCTCTGACGAAAGGCTCAAAGAAAACATCCAGCCTCTTGAAGGCTCTCTTGAAAAAATTTTACAACTTAAGGGTGTGGAATACGATTATAAAGACAAGAGTAAGTTTGGTGATAAACATCAAATCGGTGTTATCGCTCAGGATATAGAAAAAGTTTTCCCTGAAGTTGTTATCACTGACAAACAAACAGGATTGAAGTCTGTCGCTTATGACCATCTTATTGCTCCCGTTGTAGAAGCTATTAAAGAATTGTTTGTAGAAATATTTGGCCTTAAAGAAGCGCAAAAAGTTCAAGAGTTGCGTTTGAAAAAAATGGAAATTGAAAATCAAGAATTGAAAATGAGATTAGAAAAACTTGAGAAAAAAATTCTTGCGACTCATAAATAACTAAGCATTTACAAAATTAGGGGTGGTCCATATCAATCTTGTAGACAGCTAGTGTGAAATTTAAATTTTCTTTCCTTTAATAATTTTTTCTACAATTTCAGGATTTAAAAGTGTCGAAGTATCACCAAGACTTCCAAGTTCATTTTCACCAATCTTTCTCAGAATTCTTCGCATGATTTTTCCTGATCTCGTTTTTGGCAAGCCTTCGACAATTTGAATGAGGTCAGGCTTAGCAATGGGTCCAATGATTTTAGCGACAGTTTCGCGAATTTCTTTTTCTAAAGCAAGATCGTCTTTATGAGTTTTTTTACAAATAACAAATGCGTAAATACCTTGTCCCTTGATGGGATGAGGGTAGCCGACAACGGCACTTTCGATGACATCGTCATGTTCATCAATCGCATCTTCAATTTCTGCCGTTCCAAGTCGGTGGCCAGAAACATTTATGACATCATCCACACGGCCAGTAATACGGTAACGACCCTTTTCATCTCTACGTGCACCGTCTCCTGTGAAGTAATAACCTTTAAATGTTGAAAAATAAGTTTGAATAAATCTTTGGTGGTCACCAAAGATCGATCTTGCCATAGAAGGCCAGGGATATTTAATGCACAAATTTCCTTCTGCTGGATTACCTAAAACTTCATTTCCTTCGCTATCAACTAATACAGGTTCAATTCCTTTTAAGGGATAGGTGGCAAGGGCAGGAGCGGCTTCTGTCTTATTTGCCAATGTCGAAATCATAATTCCACCGGTTTCCGTTTGCCACCAAGTGTCCACAATGGGACATTTTTCTTTACCAACATATTTATGATACCAATGCCAAGCTTCTTCATTAATAGGCTCGCCAACAGAGCCCAAAACTTTAAGGCTTTCCATTTTATATTTATTTGGGAGATCTGAACCTTGGGCCTCTAATGATCTAATTGCAGTGGGAGCAGTATAAAAATGTGTGACTTGATGTTTTTCAATTACCTGCCAAAATCTTTCTGCATTTGGAAAAGTCGGAATACCTTCGAATATTAATGTTGTCCCACCATTTAGTAATGGCCCATAAGTTGTGTAAGTATGACCAGTAATCCATCCAAGATCGGCCGTACACCAAAAAATATCTCCATGTTTATAATCAAAAACTTCACGAAAACTATATCCGGCGTGAATCATATAGCCAGCAGTTGTATGTAAAATACCCTTTGGCTTTCCAGTTGAACCTGAAGTGTAGAGAATAAAAAGTGGATCTTCACTTTGCATTTTTATAGCAGGGCATTCGCTTGAAATATTTTTAATAAGGTCTTCATAATAAAAATCGCGTCCAGATTTCATTTGATGCTCGGTACCTGTTCTTTTGACAACAATAACAGAATGAACAAAATTTAAATCTTTGATAGCTTCATCAACCACATCTTTAAGTGCGATCGTTTTTTCTCCGCGGTAAGCTCCGTCATTGGTGAAAATGAGTTTTGCCTGAGCATCGATTACACGATCAGAAAGACTTTTTGCAGAAAATCCACCAAAGACAACGGAATGAATGGCACCAATTCTGGCACAGGCAAGGACACCAATCATAAGTTCAACAGTCATTCCCATATAAAAACAAACCACATCACCTTTTTTGATATTTTGTTTTACAAGGAGGTTGGCGGTTTTTGAAACACGCTCGTGGAGTTCTTTGTAGGTAATATGCAAACTTTTTTCATTAGGTTGGTTTGGTTCAAAAATAACTGCCGTTTTGTTGGCATTATTTTTTAAATGGCGATCGATAGCATTAAAACATAAATTTGTTTCACCGCCGGCAAACCATTTTATGGCAACATTATCATTAAAGCTTCCAGAGAAAGTAGTGTCCCACTTGGTAAACCATTCATAATTGTCTGCGATATTTTCCCAATGTTTTAATTCCATTTAAACCTCGTTGTGAAATTAATTGTATTCCCGATCATCCACCATTGCCACGAATTTTTGGCAGTATTTCTTATTGTTAAAATTCTTGGGAATTTGAAAAAACCATATGTTAGAAAGGGATTAAGGCCATACTAGTGAATGTTTAAGTAAAACCGTCAAGAAACCGAAAAGTCGAGGGAGAATTGTTAAGTGGAGACCCTAATATGAGAAAGAGAAATCATTCGAATTTTAGAAAATTATTTTTTTTCATACTACTTCTGACTTGGGTCTTTCAGATTTATGCTCAAGTGGAAAATAGCGGATCGTCTTTTGATTTAAGTGCAAAAAAATTCAAGCTAAACTCAATTATAAATAACTCTGTAAATCGGCTTTTGACGAAAAATTCAAATGCAAGACTTATTGATCCTAATATTCGCTTATCTTGTGATGATCATAAAAATGCCGGATGCCTTTCAAAAATCGCGGCCATTGATTCAGCATTAAATTTAAATGATTTTTCAGCAATGAAGGTGATGTCAAGAGTGAGCTGCAAAGAAGAAGATATTTCTAACCAATTACTGCATAACTTTATACCAAGTGTGAACAACTGTAATTTACTTTTTAGTTGTTTGACAAAAAATCAAAATGATCAGCTTGGATGTACAACTCCCAGTAAAGAGAGTTTAGAAAAAATAATGTCGTCTAAAGAATACAATAACAAATTAAAAGAAGCTCTATTGCGTAATCTTATTACTTCTCAAGATGTAGTAAATAGGGATGCTGGTGCAAAAATTTTGGCAAAAACTTGGGGAGTTCAATTTCCCAAATCATGTCAAGAAAGCTTGGAGCCAAAAAATTTAATTTGTTCAAATAAGGAATTAGATTCTCTAAGCGAGGTCGTCCCTAATTTAATTGACCATTTAAGCGAGGAACAAGGAAGTTTAAAAGACTCAGATAGAGAGACCTTTAAAAAATTATCAGAAGAAAAGGATCTGAAGAAAATTCTTAGAACGGCCCGTGAACTCCATGTCAATTATTTAGTAGAGGAAGGCCACAATGGTATCGAGAGTGAGGTTAAAGATTTTGTTGAGGATGTTAGAAAGGCAATTCATTTTGAAAACACGAAAAAAGCAGAAAACATCTTAACTTACTTGAAAAAAATCAGAAAAGAGAAAAGAGGTGCGGAAAATTTTATTACATCCTCATTTATTGATGAATCTGGGGAAAATTACAGTGATTTTGTTAAGATGTTAGGAAGTTTTAGCAATGATAAAATAAAAAATGATTTAGCTTCACCAAAAAAGGGCATTGAAATACTTGAAAGGGAATTGAAAAATATCGTAGAAAAAAAGCTGAATGAAAATTGTGAATCTACTAGTGAAAAAAACATTCGCTACAAATTACAAGTAGTATGTGATGTCGTTTCAGGTGAGTATTTTGATCGGCCAATTTTGCTAGATTCGGGACTTGTTGGATTTGGAAGCAACTCGACTTTTGGAAATTTCCCAATTCGTTTTTTAAAGACAAATCGTGAGCGCCAAGCATTTATGTCTCATCTGTGTCTTAATACAGCTAAAATATGCGACTCAAAAGATTTGGCAGTCTTAACTTCCCGTTACTATAAATTAAAATGTCCTCAGTTATCCGATGAAAGAGAGGCGCGTATTAGAGATGCACAAGAGAGAAGCCGGTCTCGTAGTGCTCTTTTTTCTCATGTATTAACGCCACAAAAAATTGATTCAGAACAATTTTTTCGTATTTCAGATGTAAAAATTGAGCAACCTACAGAAGTTAAGCCAGTAGCGGCAACAAACACAGCTAATCCTTCAACTTCTATAAACACAAATACAGCATTATTTCCAAACAAAGCGAACGAAGCAGCTACGGCAACTCATGGGAATCAACCTTCAAGTCCAAAAGAGAATGATAGCTATGATACAGGGTTTCCCTTTGATTCATCAACTACCGCTTCTTCGATTCGTGGAGATAAGCGCGTAGGGGATGTAGAGCGAAGTGTGCCCTCTGCAAAATTAACGGAAGAAAATAAAAAAATAGCTGACTTACAGTCAGAATTAGAAAAGCTTCGTGAACAAATGAATAAATCTCAATCGGGAAAAGTTGCCGAATCAAGTGGGGATAATGCTTCTAGTATTGCTCATCAGATAGAATCAGTTAATGCACAAATTGCAGCAGCTAAAAATACTAATTATAGTAATAAAAAAGCTGAAAAAAATAGAGAGATAACAAGCTCAGAAGAAGAGGGCGAATTAGACAAAGAAGCAGATATAAAAAGAAGAAGTCCAAACAGTGCTTTCGATGGAGATAATGAACCGGATGCTTTTAACGATAGAAGTGACGTGGCCGGATCAAGCTTTAATCGCGGATCATCACGATTGACTGGGGCAGAAAAGAATGCTGCAAAAGATTCTTCGGGCACAGGATTAACTCTTAATACAAAAACGTTTGAAGGAATTAAACTTCTAAGTTCAAACATCAGTGAAGAAAATCTCATTAAAGAAATTTTGAAAAATAACGGAGCTTCAATCTATTTAGACAATGAAGATGGAAGCATTACGGAAGTCATTCCTATGCTAGATGAATTGACTAAAAAAATCGTTCTAGATGAAAAAGGAAAACCAAAAACGACAATCAAGATTATTTCTAAAGCTGATGTGCTTAAAATGAAGATAGCTAAGGCCAAAAAATCAGATGGTGGGCGGGCGCCAGCTACGGTGAATGACCGAAGGGCAAAAGAAGTACGTTCTGACGATCCTACGCGCTTGGAGCAGTTAAGAAAAGCATTGCTTGAAAATAGAGCTAAAAAATAACATATGCGCATCGAGTTAAAAAAGTGCCAGGCACTTTTTTAACGAGCTTTTAGCTTTCCAATGAATATGGCAATCCTCTAGAATAAATTAGAACATTTTTTCTAGAGGTAAACAACATGGATTCCCTATCAACAGAGATAGATATAAATAGTCATGATTTCAAAAAAAATTCGATTTTTCACTTACAACTTTTAAATAAATTAAATGAACTTCAAGAGAAAGCCAAATTAGGTGGAGGTGAAGAAGCAGTTTCTCGTCATCATAAACGCGGAAAATTTTTAGCGCGCGAGCGTATTGAAAAAATCTTAGATAATAATTCTCCTTTTATTGAACTCTCTAGCCTTGCAGGCCATGAGCTTTATGAGGAAGACGTACCCTCTGCGGGAGTAGTTACCGGTATTGGAAAAGTGCATGGTGTCCTTTGTATGTTTGTCGCAAATGATGCCACAGTAAAAGGTGGAACTTATTTTCCAATAACTGTGAAGAAGCATTTGCGCGCCCAAGAAGTTGCACTTGAAAATCGTCTACCATGTGTTTATTTAGTTGATAGTGGTGGGGCGTTCTTGCCAAAGCAAGATGAAGTCTTTCCAGATCGTGATCACTTCGGAAGAATTTTTTATAATCAAGCACAAATGTCGGCACGTGGAATTCCGCAAATTGCGGTTGTGCTTGGATCTTGTACTGCTGGAGGTGCTTATGTTCCGGCCATGAGTGATGAAACTGTTATTGTAAAAGAAAATGGAACTATTTTTTTAGGAGGCCCACCTCTTGTAAAAGCTGCAACAGGCGAAGAAGTGACCGCCGAAGAATTAGGTGGAGCTGATGTACACACAAGAATTTCTGGAGTGTCTGATCATTTCGCTGAAAGCGAAGAAGACGCATTTTATATTACTCGAAATATTATCGAAAATTTAAATTATAAAAAAGTGGTAAGTGTGGCAACGCCTGAACAAGTAAAGGCTCCGCTATTTGCTATGGAAGAAATTTATGGAATTATTCCCGAAGACACGAGAAAGCCATTTGACGTCAGAGAAATTATCGCCCGCTTAGTTGATGGATCTGAGTTTCATGAATTCAAAGAGCGTTATGGAAATACTTTGGTTACTGGATTTGCAAAAATTCACGGACATCAAGTGGGAATCGTTGCAAACAACGGAATTTTATTTTCTGAGAGTGCGCAAAAAGGTGCACACTTTATTGAACTTTGTGGACAGAGAAAAATTCCACTTTTATTTTTACAAAATATCACCGGATTTATGGTTGGTCGCCAATACGAAAATGAGGGAATTGCAAAACACGGTGCCAAAATGGTGACTGCAGTATCCACCGTGAACGTTCCAAAATTTACTGTGATCATTGGTGGGTCTTATGGAGCGGGAAATTACGGGATGTGTGGGAGAGCATTTTCTCCGCGTTTTTTATGGATGTGGCCGAATTCAAAAATTTCCGTCATGGGTGGTGAGCAAGCAGCTAAAGTTTTATCAACAGTAAGACAGCAAGCCCTGCATGCTGGGAAAAAACCTTTGATGAGCGATAGTGAAGTAAAAGAATTTGAAAAACCAATTTTAGAAAAATACGAAAAAGAGGGAAGCTGTTATTATTCAACAGCGAGACTTTGGGATGATGGGATCATCGATCCAAAACACACCCGCGATATGTTAGGGCTTGCACTCGAAGCTTCGAAATATGCACCGATTGAAGACGTTAAGTTCGGTGTCTTTAGAATGTAGGGGTGATTCGTATGAGAAAGTTAAATTACTTATTTGTAGAAATTAATAGTGAACAAGTGGCCACTATTACGCTTGATCGTCCAGATATGCACAACGCTTTTAATGACGAACTCATTGTGGAATTTGTGAGTTTGTTAAAAGAATTAAAGCAAGATGAAAATTTAAGACTTCTGGTCTTAAGGGCCAATGGGAAATCTTTTTGCGCAGGTGCTGATCTCAATTGGATGTCTAAGATGTCTACTTACTCATTTGATGAAAATGTAAAAGATGCAAATGGCTTGGCCGAACTTTTTTATGAACTAAACTCAATGCCTATGCCTGTGCTTTTAAAGCTTCATGGCCATGCTTTAGGTGGTGGTGCGGGATTAGTTGCTTGTGCCGATGAAGTCATCGCCCTAGACTCAGCGGAATTAGGTTTTACAGAAGTACGTTTAGGTTTAATTCCAGCTGTGATTTCTCCCTTTGTGATTCATAAAATTGGAGAGTCTCATGCACGTGCAACATTTTTATCTGGTAGACGAATTAAAATGAATGAAGCTTTTAAAATGGGTCTTGTTCATGAAGTATGTAGTGCCGAAAATTTTGATCAAGTTTTCGATGATCGTGTAAAACTCTATTTAGAAACAGCACCAAAGGCCGCAAGAGTGGCAAAGGATTTAATTAAACAAATCTCACATCCAGCTGGGTATACCACCATGGATGATAAACGAAAATATACGACTGAACTTATTGCTCATCAGAGAGTTTCTGAAGTGGGGCAGGAAGGGATGAAGTCATTACTAAACAAAACTAAACCAAATTGGATGAAATAATTTATGACTTTGAAAAAAATAAAAAAAATTTTAATCGCTAATCGCGGAGAAATTGCGATTCGAATTATGCAAACTTGTCGTGAGATGGGGATAAAAACAGTTGCTATTTATTCTGACGAGGAAAAAGAATATCCTCATCGTTTTTATGCTGATGAGGCCTATTCACTTGGCAGTGGGGCCCTTAAAGAGACTTATTTAAATAGCGAAAAAATCATAGACATCGCACTTCGTACGAAAACGGATGCTATTCACCCAGGATATGGATTTTTATCTGAGCGAGCTTATTTTGCTTCAGATGTAGAAAAAAGTGGGATGATCTTTATTGGTCCACGAGTTGATTCAATTGAGCTTATGGGTGATAAAAAAACGAGCAAGATTAAAATTCAAGAATTAAATGTTCCTTCGATTCCAGGATATCATGGCAAGAATCAAGATCCAGCGACACTATCAAAAGAAGCGGATAAAATTGGTTATCCTGTTCTGATTAAAGCATCTGCAGGTGGTGGTGGGAAAGGGATGCGAATTGTTAATGATCCCAAAAATTTCAAAGAAGAATTGGAAGGAGCAAAAAGAGAAGCATTAAATGCTTTTAACGATGACACCGTACTGATTGAAAAATTTATTCAATCGCCTCGCCATATTGAAGTTCAAGTCATGTCAGATGCTCACGGCGGGCATTTTCATTTATTTGAAAGAGAGTGCTCAATTCAGCGTCGTTATCAAAAAATCGTGGAAGAATCACCTTCAGTCGCCTTGGATGCAAATCTAAGAAGTCTTATGACAGATGCGGCCTTAAAAATTACTCGTGGGATTAATTATCTAGGTGCAGGAACAGTTGAATTTATTCTTGATACCGATCGCAAATTTTATTTCTTAGAGATGAATACGCGCTTACAAGTCGAACATCCAGTAACCGAAATGGTAACAGGTCTTGATTTAGTAAAATTACAAATTCAAGTAGCTGAAGGGCAGAAATTAAATCTTAAACAAGAAGATCTAAAACAAAAAGGTCATGCCATTGAAGTTAGGCTTTATGCGGAAGATCCTGACAATGATTTTCTTCCATCAATTGGAAAAATCAAATTCATCGGAGCTCCTAAGCTTCGTCATTCAAGATTGGATTGCGGATTTGTTCCTGGTAATGATGTAACTATTCAATTCGACCCTATGCTCGCCAAACTTATTGTTTGGGGAGAAACCAGAGAAGAAGCTATTCACAAAATGACAGTAGCTTTGGATCAAACTCCTTTCATGGGACTTAAAACAAATCACGATTATTTAAAAAGAATTTTATCTCTAAGAGAATTTCATGATGGGTTAACGTTTACACATTTTGTAAAAACCTACAAAGATAAATTGGCCCCCAAAGAAATTGATCCAGAATTAAAAGCAGCGAGTATTGCACTTAAGCTGTTCTGCGATAAAAAAGTGCCAGGCACTTTTTTAGGAGAAGAAAAAAGTGCCTGGCACCAATTAACAGGATTTAGAAACGTATGAAAGAATTGAATTTAAATAATGAGAAAGTTGCGATTACCAATTTAAAGTTTCAAGGCACAGAAGTAAGTTTTGAAATGAATAGTATAAAATACAGCTTTAGTGTGAATGAATTAGACAAAAACCATTTTAAAGTTGTTTCAAATAAAAAATCGTACGATTTTATTAAGGCCCAAAATTTAGAATTTGCAGAAGGCGTCGAATTCTCTTTTGATGAAGGGCAACGTTCAAAAAATAAGAAAAAATCAGCGATGCCGGGATCCATGGTAAGTCCAATGCCAGGGAAAATTTTAAAAATTTTCGTGAACCTTGGAGATACTGTTGAGGTAGGTGAGCCATTATTAGTTATGGAAGCAATGAAAATGGAGCATACAATTAAGGCGGGAAGTCCTGGAGTCGTAGAGCATATCTATTTTAAAGTAGGCGATCAAATTCAGGCCAGCGTGGATCTGGTAAAAATCAAGTTAGGGTAATTATGCCAACAAAAGAAAAAATTCGAGTTATTGAAGTAGGCCCTCGCGACGGACTTCAAAATGAAAAAAAGATCATTGATACGAATGATAAATTTGAATATATAAAGCTTTTAATTGAAGCGGGTGTAAAAGAAATTGAGGCAACCAGCTTTGTTCGCGCAGATAAAATCCCTCAGATGTTTGACGGAAAAGAATTAGCAGTTAAACTTTCGTCTTATACTAAGCAAAAAGATCTCTCGATCTATGCACTCGTTCCGAATATGAAAGGATTAGAGGGTGCGATTGAAACTGGAATGAAAGACATTGCGGTCTTTACTGCAACATCAGAAACATTTAACCAAAAAAATATCAATGCCACGATTCACGAATCTCTTGTGCGGATTAAGCCTGTTCTAGAAAAAGCTCAAGCAAAAAAATTAAAAGTTCGTGGCTATATTTCAACAGTTTTTGGTTGTCCCTATGAAGGAAAAACTAGTCTGGATAAAATGCTTTATTTAGTAGATGAACTAAAAAAGGGCGGATGCTTTGAAGTATCGATTGGCGATACTGTGGGCGTTGGAAATCCTGATTTAGTCTATGAAGTAATAACAAAGCTTAAAGCACATCACGACTTAAGCTATTTCAGCATGCATTTTCACGATACCAGAGGAATGGCGATCGCAAATATTTTAGCGTCACTTCAGAATGGTATTAAGTCTTTTGATTCGTCCTCTGGAGGTTTGGGAGGTTGTCCATATGCTGTTGGATCAAGCGGGAATGTGGCAACTGAAGATGTGCTCTATTTGTTAAATTCAATGGGGTATGAAACTGGAATTGATTTTGATAAATTATTTAAGGCTTCAAGTTTTATTTTAGAAAAGCTCGGCATTTCTGGGAGCTCAAAAATGTACAACGCTTATAAAGCGACTAAAAAATAATTTGGGAATATAATATGAGTGAAGTAAAGCATTTGTTAGTAGAAAATATTGAAAATCATATTGTCCTATTAACGCTCAATAATCCAGAACAAAAAAATGCCATTACCTTTCAGATGATCGATGAATTAGAGTCAACGCTTTTAAATTTGGAAAAAGACCCAGAGGTTAGGGTTGTTATTCTTTCTGGAAGTGGTGATGCATTTTGTGCTGGTGGAGATGTTAAAGCAATGAAGAATAGAACAGGAATGTTCTTTGGAGACTCACCAATTCTGCGCGATCAATATATTCATGGAATTCAGAGAATACCAAAGGCCATTGAAGCTTTTCAAAAACCACTTATTGCGATGGTTAATGGCCAGGCCATCGGAGCTGGTTGTGATTTATCGATGATGTGTGATTTAAGAGTTGGAAGTGAGTATTCAAACTTCAGTGAAACTTTTAATCGATTAGGTCTTGTTCCAGGAGATGGTGGAACTTTTTTACTTCAACGAGTGATTGGTTATTCAAAAGCGATGAATATGTTTTTAACAGCTAAGAGCTAT
>JACCDN011077953.1_pt1 | contig 16397 bp, 11 predicted proteins | sample 7441691 | NCBI WGS metagenome assembly JACCDN01 (sample SAMN15323439, study PRJNA562643) | freshwater metagenome | isolation source: river surface water | place: USA:Blue River Watershed | collected 2017-08-16
GATGTCAATGCAGCAGCAAACAGAGCGGCATTTGATGTTGTTTCTGGATTTGCAGGCGATGTGGCAGCATGGTCAGACATGAAAGTTGTGGTAGATAATGCGAATGCTTTAAGTTCTTGGGGGGCAAGTGGGGCCAGCAGAACAGCATTACTTGGTAGCGTTACAGAAGTAGATGGATCAACATCGATTGCAATACAAAAAAGAGCAGCACTGAGTTATTTTGCAGATGCGACGAATGGTGCGGCAAGAAGAGCAGGGTTTGATGGTGCGCAAGGTAAGACATTATTTAGCGGATTAACGACATGGGCAACAGTTCAAGTGGTTGCAGATAATTACGCGCTTTCAACAGCAGCTGGATGGGATACAAGTCTTGCAACATTATTAACAGATATTAACAGTGAAACAGGGGCTAACAGAAGAACAGCGCTTAGCTATTTTACAAGTGATGTCAATGCAGCAGCAAACAGAGCGGCATTTGATGGGGCTGAAGTCAAGATATTATTTAGTGGATTAAGCGTATGGAATGATGTTAAAATAGTTATTGATAATTATGGAACAGCTATTGATGCAAGTGGTGCAAATTGGGCCACAAACCTTGGTGTGATGTTAGCAGATATTGGGACAGAAAGTGCTGCCAATAGAAGAACAGCGCTTAGCTATTTCACAAGTGATGTCAGTGCAACAGCAAACAGAGCGGCATTTGATATTGTCTCTGGATTTGTGAGCGATGTGGCAGCATGGTCAGATATGAAAGTTGTGGTAGATAATGCCAATGCCTTGAGTTCTTGGGGGACAAGTGGATCTAGCAGAACAACGTTGCTGGGTGATATTACAGCAATGGATGGGGCAACATCGATTGCAATACAAAAAAGAGCAGCACTGAGTTATTTTGCAGATGCGACCAATGGTGGAGCAAGAAGAGCAGGGTTTGAAAATGTTGCCGGCATAGCGTCAGGATCTTTTGATATCGTAGATAGCGCTCAAATTTGGTCGGCAATTCAATATGTTGTTGAACATGTTGATATTCATGATGCTTTGCGCTCAATTGTTTTAACAAGCCACAGCTTCTATGATAATATATATGGATCTACAGATGGGGATACACCGCTTGTAAAATCAGGGAATCGTTCAATTATCAGGTCTTTGTTTGACGCAGGTTTCACTAATGGAGATATTCATAATATTGCAATGAATGCTACGGATACAGGCGCCATGGCAAAAAACACGTCAGCAGATCAACGTGCTTTGTATATAGCATTACGTATTGTTGGGGCATTTGAATATTTAGGAACAGACAGTGCGCAGCAACGTCAAGATTTGGTGGCAGCGGTTGGTCAAACGGTTGCTCAAATTAAATCTGCAGGTGATATTGCATCATTTGCCTTCCATCCAAGTTCTGATATATCAGGTAGAGCTGCATATCTGAGCAGCCTTATTGGTCTGGATTCTGCTTTAAAGGTGACCCCAAGTACAGCGCTTATTGATAGCTTTTATTGTGATGGTACGGTTTCTATGGATCAAACAGTTGTGATGGATGGGCTGGTTGCTGCGGGTATAACGTCCGGAGACATAGGATCTGTCTCTACTATCAGTAAAGCAGCTATGGCGTTAAATACATCAGAGCGTGAACGTGTTGGATATATTGCTATTAGAGCAGCTAGTGGCTTTTTATATTTAGCATCAGATAGCGGCACTGTGCGTGAATCAGTAGTTCAAAAGATTCTGTTAAGCAAAACAGCAAAAGATGTTTATGCGCTTAAGGCTCTTTACACATTCTCATCTGGCAATGGTTCAAGTGATGAAGTTAGGTCAAGTTATATCAAAAATGTAATTTCAGTTAATAAAGCGCTTTTAGATACGGGGCTTTATTCAGGTCTATCTTTGACAGATGCAAATAAAAAGGCAATTATTAATGATATTGTTTCTTATGGAAAAACATCAATTGACATAGAAAACTTTTCAAGCTCTGTGATCAATTCTGCAAAATCTGCAACAAATGTGGGTGATGGAACAGCTTCTGATACATCATCTTTTAGATATATTATTAAAAATGCATTAGGTTTGATTTAATAAAAATAATAATTAAAAATATAAAAATGAAGGGGGCTTTTGGCCCTCTTTTTTTATTTTAAAAATCTTTTATGCGTTTTAACTGTTTGTTTAGAGATTTATGTCATTGTTTTTTTAAATAAAGAATAAAAAAGTTATTAGAAAATCAACCATTAAAAAATACAAGAAAAGGATAAATAAACCATGAAAAACACAACATCAAATACTTTTGCCGCAAAAACAAATTCAAAAAAAACAAATTACTTGTTGCTTTCTGTGGCTCTTGCTCACTTGCTTGGGTATGGACAAGACTCTTTTGCTGTTAATAGTTTGCCAGATTTTGCTAATTTTAATTCAACAGATGCTTCAATGACAACCTTTGTTGAAAGTTTTACAGGAGTTGCATCAGAAGATAGAGCTCAATTTAAAACAGATCTTTTTGCGATTGGACATGCTCAACTGGCGCCTATTTTTGAAAACACACGCTTAAGAGCAATTGTGGATAATGCAGTCCTTGGGCAAGAGGCAATGAAGAAGTTTTTGATTAAGTGTGCTTCAATGGATAAAGATTTAATGTCAATGATGGATGTATTATTGGAAACTTCGGCAACAACTCCAAGAATGGCAATGTCGCAAAAACGTCACGTTGAAAAGATGTCTAAGTTTGATCGTGATGCTTCCTCTATTACAGATCAAAAACGCGCTTCTGATGCCGCGCGTATTGGTTTGTGGAAAGGTCTTTCGGCATCTGATGACAAGCGCGCAGCTTTTGAAGATTTTACAAAATTTGGTGCAAAGAAAATGCCAGGTGTTGATCCAACCACGGGCGTTGGTCAAGTATTGTTTACGCAAGTTACAAATATTTCCGATCGCAGAGAGCTTACATCAAAATACAAACAAAGTACGTTTAAGAAAAAATATGATTTGGCAAACACAAATCGTATCCTTGAGGGGCTTACAACCAGAGCTGATATTGAGGCAGCAGTTGACTGGTTTGCGCAAACAGGAAGCAATACAGCTGCAGCACGTGAAATTGAAAATATTCACACAGGTGGTTTTAGTGTTTGGTCAGTTAAAAAAGCAGCAATTTTAAAATTAAAAGCTGTTGATGATTTCATGACAGCGCATCTCATTGATGGAGGGACATCTACAGGTTCAGTTGTTATTGATGCAGATGAGCTTAGACGATATTTGTTTGATCAAAACTCATTATCTGCATTTACAACTGAGCAAGCCCTAGTTGATGCAACGGCAACATATTTAAGCACACAATTGGCAAACGTCCCATCAGATTTAAGAGCCGCATGGGTTGGGGCAAGCAGTTCCGTTCGTGATGGATTGCTTGAGTGGTGTACAGCTCATTCTGGCGATTACGCAAGCCTTACAAACTATCTGGCAAGTGATGTAACTTCATATTCAGGGGCGGATGCGCTTGCTGCATTAAAAATGGCTCATGCTGTTTATAACGCAGGGACATCTTTAGCGTCAGGCTTAAGTAATGCTGATAAAGCAGCTCTTATTGAAAATTTAATTGGAAATGGTGTAAGCGTTTCTGATTTAATATCTGCTAAAAGCTTAGTTGGCGTAAGTGGATCTGATGAGGCAAATTTGCGAGCACGCATAAAAATGGCCATAGCTGTTTATAATAATAGCGTGTTTGGTAATTTAAGCTCTGGAACAGGAGCCGATTTGGTGGCAGGTTTGGTAACAGACAGTGTTTCTGTGGCAAATTTGAATTCCGCAAAAGATTTGATTGAAATTTCAAAAAATGAATCACATGCTGATCGTGTAAAGCGTATTGAGCTTGCAATTAGTGTTTATAACGGCGGCGCAAGTAAAGCATCTAGCCTTTCATTAGGTGAATATAACTATGATGTTGTAAATGAATTGATGGAACTTCAAGTTGATATGGCTGATTTAACACCAGCTAATATTTTGACGGCAATTAATCTTGTTTCTACAACATCAGAAAATGCAAAAGAAAGAGCTCTTCGAATCGCCGCAGCCGTTTCTGTAAATCAAGCTGGTCTAGATGTTGCGGATACTGGATTTGTAGGGGTTGATTTTGTTGATGCTTTGCGAAGTGGAACAAAACTGAATGCATTACAAATTTCAATGATTTCAAGTTTTGCGGATAAAACAGGGAATTCAGGAGATAGAGCCACGGCGTTGAAGGCTTTGTCGGTAAATTATGAGGCTGCGGGTGGCGATGCCGTCGGCTTGATTAGCTTTGGAGCAGATGCGGCGGGAAAGAGAGCGTTACTTGCTGGTTATGCAGGAGCAACTGCAACAGTTCAAGGATATTTTGCCGCAGCCAAAGCAGATGCAGTGCATGATGTATTGAATGGTCTTTCAGTATGGAGTGATATTGCAACAGCGATTACAAACTACAATACAGCGACTTCAAAGATTGCACAGATTTTGGGAGCAACTGGTGGTGCAGGTGATGATGCGCCTGTAACAGGAGCCGCAGCACGAACAGTGCTTGCCAATTATGTTGTAGCCGGGACAGATGCAGATGATGTGATTAGCTTTGGAGCCACAGTTGCAGCGAAAGATTTGTTACTTGCTGGTTATGCAGGAGCAACAGCAACAGTTCAAGGATATTTTGCCGCAGCCAAAGCAGATGCAGTGCATGATGTATTGAATGGTCTTTCAGTATGGAGTGATATTGCAACAGCGATTACAAACTACAATACAGCATCTGCAAGTATTGATGTTTTACTTGGAACAGTTGCAGGAAGTGATGCGGTTACAGGAGCAGATGCACGAACAGCGCTTGCAAATTATGTTTCTCTTGCGGCGTGGTCATCTAGTAGGTCTTCCTTGCTTGGGTATATGTCAACTGCAGCAGATAAGAGAGCAGGGCTTGCATATTTTGCGGATGTAACAGATGGAGCAGCAAGACAAGCAGCGTTTGATAATGTATCTTCTATTGTTTCTGATGCAGGGACTTGGTCTGCAATTCAGGCGATTGTTGATCATTCTGATATCCATGATGCACTTAAAGTTGTTGATGGAAGTAGTCGTACTTTGTATGCCGATTTGTCTGGTGGGGCGCTTTCATCTGCTAACAAACGCGACATTATCAACAACCTTGTATCGCTTGGATTTACAAATGGTGATATTGGGGCAATTGAGCTTGCGAGCATAGATGCGTCTGCTATGGTTTTGAATGTAAGCGCGCTTGATCGATCAACTTATATTGCGCTTTCTATTACTGGTGCGTTTGATTACGTATCATCAGACTCTAGTGCAAACCGTCAAGTTTTGGTGGATGCGAATTCTGCTGGATTTGCGAATTTGAAGGTGATTGGCGATTTGGCAAGATTTGATACTCATCCATTAAGTGCAGCAGATACAGCAACCTATATGGGTAATGTTTTGGCAATGGAAACGGCTGTTACGTTCTCAGGGGTTAATGCTGGTTTTGATAAGATGATTAACGACGCAGTATTCTCACATAGAGAATTGATCGAAGAATTGCTTGTTGCGGGTGTTCCAGTTTCTGCATTAAAAGGAGCGTCAAATGTAAACATTGCTAACTCTTATGATGCTGATTCCATGGTTATGAACACATCTGTTGAACAACGTGCGATGCATATTGCTCTTCGTGCGATCAGTATCCAAGTTGGTGGAGACGGTGCTTTTGCTGCGGGTCCGTTTGATTTGAGTGATACATCTTCTGATAATCTTGCAACAGAAAAGCAAGTTGTTGTTCAAGCAATGAGTGATAATTATTTCACACCTGCTGAAATTTATGCAAAGAAAGATATCTTTACATTTGCATCTAAAACAGCAGCAGATCAGGCAAACTATATTGTTGATGTGATGAACCTTGATTATGCTTTGGAAATGGGCGGGTTCTATAATAATACAATTGCATCAGGGGCTTTGAGTGATGCAAATAAGAAAGCTATTATTGCGGCAATTCTAGCTGACTCTAAAGATGCTTCTTATATTGAAGGATTAGCAGCAGAAAGTGTTGTTGATTATGCCGATCAAACAGCTTTGATCAATCATATTTTGGGGCTCTAATTACGGCTCTTAAATAACAAGAAAAAAAAGGGGGGCTTAATGCCCTCCTTTTTTATTGGTCAATTTTTCGAAGAGTGGGGAAAGCGATCACATCTCTGATGCTGGGAGCATCAGTTAAGAGCATCATAAGCCTGTCAATGCCAATTCCAAGTCCACCTGTTGGAGGAAGCCCGTATTCAAGGGCACAAATAAAGTCATGATCCATAAGATGAGCTTCATCATCACCACTTTCTCTGGCAGTTACTTGTGATTGGAATCTTTCTTTTTGATCAATGGGATCGGTCAGCTCGGAAAAGGCATTTCCAATTTCCCATGTGTTGATATAGCTTTCAAATCTTTGTGTTAGCCTTGAATCGTCAGGGTGCACTTTTGCAAGAGGAGAGATATCAAGAGGTAAATCGGTTACATGCGTTGGTTGAAGAAGGAAATGCTCAACGCGTTCACCAAAAACAGTTTCAACACATTTACCCCATGTTGCATGATTATCAACGGAAAGGCCAACAGATTTTACTTTTTCTCTGGCTTGAGTGACATCAAGAGCCAAGAAGTCGATTCCTGTCTTTTCTAAAACCAATTGCGTCATGCTTTTTTTCTCCCAAGGGCCTGCAAGATTAATTTCTTTTCCTTGGTAAGTGAGTGTTGTTGTTCCTAAAACAGTTTGAGCCAAATGCGCAACGATGTTTTCTGTTAAGGCCATCATATCATTATAATCGGCATATGCTTGATACAGTTCCATCATGGTGAATTCGGGATTATGACGTGTTGAGATTCCTTCATTTCTAAATGATCGATTTATTTCAAAAACCTTATCCCACAAACCTCCCACAACCAGTTTCTTTAAGTAAAGCTCTGGAGCGATACGCAAATACATGTCCATATCAAGGGTGTTGTGGTGTGTGACGAATGGTTTTGCGGCAGCTCCTCCTGGAATTGCGTGCAGCATGGGTGTTTCAACTTCCAAGAATCCAAGATCACTTAAATATGCGCGTAAAGAAGAGACGATTTTTGAGCGCATCCGAAGACGATTCCTGGTTTCTGCATTCATGATTAAATCAAGATAACGCTGACGATAACGCGTTTCAATATCTTGAAGTCCATGGTATTTTTCAGGCAACGGAAGGAGTGTTTTTGTTAAAATCCAAATTGATGTGGTATTGATAGTAAGCTCTCCACGTTTGGTTCTTCGGATTGTTCCTTCAACTCCAATGTGATCACCAATATCAAGATTTTCAAGAACATTGTAAACATCTTGTGATAAGCCTTCAAGAGTTGTAAAAACTTGGACCTTATTAGTGACATCGTGAAGGTCGATGAACATCCCGCTGTTTCGGATAGACATGATTCGCCCTGCAACTTTAACGATATCTTGCGTAACGACTTCATTTTCAAGGTCTTTGTAAATATCTTGAAGTTCTTGATTTTTATGCGTTGTTTCAAACTTTGATGGATATGCGTTAATCCCGTTTGCTGTTAATTTTGCAAGCTTATTTAAGCGTGAGGTGCGTAATTCATTTTCAATGTCGCTCATTTTTCATCCTTACTGTTAAATTTGAAGCCATACCTATACCATAATTTCTTAAGTTTTGGAATTGAATATTGAATCATTATAACTCTCTTTTATGTTTTTCTAATTTATGTTAAGAGTATATAACGTATAAAAATATTTGTCAATAATTATTTTTGCCAAAACGGTATTAATTTTGATTTTTATAAAATAAACCTAGAAAGATCCGTGTTTACTACTAAATCGCTGACTCTATTTTTCACATAGTCCCCATCAATTATGATGGTTTCTCCTGATTTCTCACATGCTTCAAAACTTAAGGTTTCAAGAGTTTTCTCCATAACTGTGTGCAAGCGCCTTGCTCCGATATTTTCAACTGTTTTATTTACTTGCGCCGCAAAGTTTGCGATTTCTTCGATTGCCTCTTGCGTGAATTCTATAGTGACGCCTTCTGTTGACATAAGCGCTTTATATTGCAGGATAAGATTAGCCTCAGTTTGAGTGAGGATTTTTACGAAATCGTTTTGAGTAAGAGCTTTGAGTTCAACACGTGTGGGAAGGCGACCTTGGAGTTCGGGTAAAAGATCCGATGGTTTTGATACATGAAACGCGCCAGATGCGATAAACAGAATATAGTCTGTTTTTACAAAACCATGTTTTGTTGTAACGGTGGTTCCTTCGATTAAAGGAAGAAGATCTCTTTGAACGCCTTCCCTTGAAATTTCGCTTTGACGATCTGATTTTGAGCAAATTTTATCAATCTCATCAATAAATACGATTCCATTCTGCTCAACTGCCCGTATAGCCTCTTTTTTTACGATTTCAGAATCAAGAAGTTTATCGCTTTCTTCTGATATGAAGTGTTCAATAGCATCTTTGACGAGCATCTTTTTCTTTTTTGTTCTAGGGGTCATACTTTTCATGATATCGCCAAGATTAAACATTCCCATTTGAGCTCCGGGCATTCCAGGAATATCAAAAGATGGTGCTGCTGGGGAGTTGGGTTGTTCTTCGACTTGAACTTCAATTTCTCGTTCATCTAAATCCCCATTTTTATACTTTTGCATAAATTTTTCTTTTGTTTCGGGGCTTGCTTCTTCACCTACAAGTGTTTCAATGATTTTGACTTGAGCAAGGTCTTTTGCATGTGTGCGCATTTCTTTTTTCATATTTTGCCGAGTTGTGACAATCGCAATATCTAGCAAATCTCGGATAATGGATTCAACATCGCGTCCAACATATCCAATTTCTGTGAACTTTGTTGCTTCTACTTTTGAAAAAGGAGCATTTGATAGTTTTGCAAGACGCCTTGCAATTTCTGTTTTTCCAACGCCAGTTGGGCCGATCATAAGAATATTTTTTGGAACAATTTCATCACGTAATGATTCGTCGAGTTGTTGCCTTCTCCAACGGTTACGTAAAGCAACGGCTACAAGTTTTTTTGCATCTACTTGTCCGACAATATGCCGATCAAGTTCGGCTACAATTTCTTTTGGCGTAAGGATGGTCATGAGATTTTCTCCAATGTTACATGTTCATTTGTGTAGATGCAAAGCTCTGAAGCAATTTTTAAAGATTTTCTTGCGATTTCTTCGGCGGTTAAACCGGGGATATTTAAAAGTGCTTTTGCGGCTGATAATGCGTAAGAGCCCCCTGATCCAATGCCGATTAAAGCGTCTTGTGGTTCTAAAACATCTCCGGTTCCTGTTAGAACAAGAGTGATTTGAGAATCGGCAACAATCATCATGGCCTCTAATTTTCGTAAGTATTTGTCTGTACGCCATTCTTTTGCAAGCTCGACACATGCTCGTTGAAGTTGAGAGGGGTGCTTCTCAAGTTTTTCTTCAAGGCGCTCAAAAAGAGTTAGAGCATCAGCAGTAGCTCCTGCGAAACCTGCAATTACATCTCCATTCCCAAGTCTTCTGACTTTCTTTGCGTTATGTTTTAACACTACATGGCCAAGTGTTACTTGACCGTCCCCTGCGATGACTACTTCATTGTTTTTGCGTACTGACACAATGGTTGTTCCGTGAAGTGTAATTCCTTCTGTCATTTTCGATATCCTCTTATAAGTGCTAATATTAACATGATTGAGAGCAAAGTCATGATATAGTTTTCAAGATACATATATTTTGCATAAAATGTTTGTGTGTTTGGTTTTGGAATAAAGACATCTATTGCGCCTTTTTGGCCCAGAGGAATAGAGTTTAGAATGTGTCCTTGGGGGTCAATTAATGCTGAAATTCCTGTATTGGCGGATCTTATAACAGACATACCTTGCTCAATTGCACGAATACGAGCTAAATCAAGATGTTGTTTTGCTCCTATTGATTTTCCAAACCACGCGTCATTGGTAATTAAAAGTATAAAATCGGCTCTTTTTTCTGATGTGATTTCATGTGAGAAGGCGCTTTCATAACAGATAATAGGGTGGAAGCTGGGTGTGTTTGGCAGAGAAATATTGGCTGGACCTGTGCCTGGCGTGTAATCTTTTTCTCCAAAGGTGATTTTAGAAAGTTTTGGAAATAGAAATCGTAAAATTGAGGGTAAGTATTCGCCAAAAGGAATTAAGTGATGTTTATCATAAAAGGCAACTACATCTCCCTTTTTGTTTAGCGCAAGAAGGCTTGTTCTTAATTTATAATCCTGATTATTTGAATCTATTTGACGACGTACACCGCCAGTAAAAAGGTGCCCATGTTCTGGTATAATTTCTTTCAACTTTTTCACTCTATCTGGGAAATCTTCTAGAAAGAAAGTTAAAGCTGTTTCTGGCATAGCAATAGAGGACACGAGTGGATCTTGAGGTTTTGAAATGTCTAATAGATTCAAAAACCTTTGCTCATAAGATTTTCGGTCCCATTTATCTTCTTGAGTGACATTTGGTTGGACAATGCGAATTTTGTGATCAAAAAACATATTTTGAGATTGAGGGAGGATGTAAGAAAGCATAGTCACTGGTACAAGGATCCATTTTTTTAAACCACTCCAAGAAAGGGTGAAGATAGAGATAAAACTTAAAAAGAACACTCCTCCCCATGAGGCAGTTTGAATGAACGGAGTGTCAAGCCATAGATGCCCCACAAAACCCCAAGGAAAACCAGTGAACAACCATCCTCGGAGCCATTCCAAACAGATCCATGCTATAGGAAACCCGCGTTTCCACCATAAGGATGCAACTGCAGGAAAAATTGAAACATAGCCTGGCAGGATGAATAAAGCAACGGGAATGAGCCACCAAAACTTATCAATCTCAATTTCTAGAGCAAATGAGACCCAATAAAGTGTGGAAATATAGTAGAAAAATGAAGAAAGCCATGCTGTTTTTAGGCGACTTTGGATGGTCTTTTCAAGATCTAATCGTTGGGCAAAGATAAAAATCCATAATAAACCTATGGGTGAAAAAAAACTTTGTAAAAGTCCAATTCCAATTTCTAGTAAAAAGCTGAATTTTGATTTTAAGATACTTTTTTGACACATACTCTTTTAATCCGCCTTGCATCTGCTTCTAAAACTTCAAATTCATACCCTGAATGATGTCCAATAATTTCACCTTTTGAAGGGATGTGACCTGTAAGATAGGATAAAAGACCTCCCACGGTATGTATGTCTTCACGTCTTTCGTGTTCTTGTAAAATGGGTCCTACTGTTGACTCAAACTGTTCAACAGGAACACGCCCGCTTAAAAGGTAAGATCCGTCTGATTTATTGGCAATTTGATATAACGATAAATGGTCTTCTGAATCTTGAATTTCTCCGATAATTTCTTCGATAATATCATCTAAGGTGACAAGACCGTCAACGCCTCCATATTCATCAACCACAATTGCCATGTGAACACCTATGTCCCGCATTTCAATCATAAGGTCTAGGATGCGCATAGATGGAGGGATGAAAAATGGCTCTTTTAGGATTTTATTTAAGTGCTCTGGAGATGTGTCGATTCGAATTAAATCCCGTACATCTAATATACCAACAACATCATCAAGCGTCTTTGAGACAACCGGAAATCTTGAAAATGCTGTGTTTTTAAGTAAAGATTTCAATTCGTTTTCTTTGATGTTGCGGTCAATTGAAATAATATCTGCTCTTGGTGTGAAAATATCATGAACAATGACATGTTTTAAGGATAAAACATTTAAAAGAAGGGTTTTTTCAGCATCTTCAATTGTGTGCGTTTGTGAGTGCGTTTGTATCAACTCTTCAAAATTTTTGGCTTTTTTATTGCTTTTGAAAAAAGATAAAATCCGTGGTTTGATGTTGGAAAATAGGTTCATTGTTCTTTCAATCGTAAGGGTTGTTTATGTTTAAATCTTTTAAAATATCAATCTCTAAAGATTCCATCTCTTGGGCTTCCTCATCTGCTATATGATCGTATCCTAAAATATGCAATATGCCATGAATAATCAAGTGCTTGGTGTGATGTATGAAATCTTTACCCTGTTCCAAGGCTTCTTTTTGGATTGTTTCATAGGCTAAAATAATATCACCTAAGTGCGGATCTTGTTCTGGTTTTAAATATTCAAGCTCATCTATGAATAGGTTTGGAAAGGATAAAACATTTGTATGTTTGTCTATGTGGCGATATAAGTTGTTTAGATTTCTTACTTCGTCATCATTTGAAAACACAACGCTTAAATGTGATTTCTTTTGATGGGAAAATTCAAGATATTTTTCCAGAAGTGGGTATAGAGTTTCAAGGAATTCATTTAATGTGGTTTCTAATTTATCCCAGATTGGAGTGTTGTAAACAGGGAAAAAATTGATTAAAAATGGCAAATTCATTTCAAGCTCCTTTTATGGAATCGTAAGCTATGACGATTTTTGATACCAATGAATGCCTGACAATATCTTTATCTGTTAGATAAACCATGCCTATTTCTTCTATATCTGAGAGTTTTGTTAATGCATCAATGAGTCCAGATTGCACATTAGAAGGAAGGTCTACTTGGCTGATGTCGCCATTGATGACCATGCGTGAGTGTGGGCCTAATCTTGTTAAAAACATTTTCATTTGCATGGGGGTTGCATTTTGAGCTTCATCTAAAATGACAAAAGCTGATGACAATGTTCTGCCTCGCATAAAAGCAAGAGGTGCAATTTCAATTTCACCGCTGACCAGTTTTTTGACAACCATTTCAGAAGGAAGCATATCATAAAGAGCATCATATAAAGGACGCAAGAAGGGGTCTACTTTTTCTTTTAAATCCCCTGGTAAAAAACCTAACTTTTCTCCTGCTTCTACGGCAGGGCGTGATAATATAATACGGTCTACTTTTCCTTGCAGCATTAAATCAACGCCAATGGCAACGGCAAGGAATGTTTTTCCTGTTCCTGCCGGCCCTACACCAAAAACTAGCTCATGCTTACGTAAAGACTCTATATATTCAGCTTGGCCAGGGGTTCGGGGCTGTATAGTGCGTTTTTTTGTTTTAATGGACAGTGCGTCATGAGGCTCTTCTGTTTGATCAGATTTTATCATGCGAATAGCAGCATCAACATCTCCATCCTCAAGAGTTTTTCCTTGCTGAAGACGCCTATAAAGACCTCTTAAAACCTGAGCGGCATCAATTGTAGAATCATCCGCGCCATAAATGGCAAGTTTATTTCCTCGAGATACTAAAGAAACGTTCAAGGCTTTTTCGATTATTTTTAAATTATGATCTAATTGGCCAAATAAAGAAGGTAAAAATCGATTATCTTCAAATTCAAGATGGAACACGGCTGAAGTGTCTTTGGATGATGTCAAAATAGAAAACTCCTTTGGTTAAAAGTTAAAATACTTTTTCATCTTGAACTAATATTAGATCTCCTGCAAGTCCATTTTGCTTTGCCTGTGTAATTTTTGTTTCTAAGATTTGCCCTTTTAATCTTTGATTCGCTTTGACATAGATGGATTGGAGGTAAGGAGTCTTGCCAATGAGCTGGCCTTCGTGTTTTCCATCACGCTCAAACAAAACATTTAATGTCTTTCCGATAAAAGATTGATTGAACGATAATTGCTGAGCATTAAGCAAATCTTGAAGGCGGTATAAACGCTCGTTTTTAATATCTTCTGGAACTTGATTCTCCATGGCTCCAGCAGGAGTTCCAGGACGAATGCTGTATTTAAAAGAATAAGCTTGTGCGTATTTAACGCGTTCAATCAGTTTTAATGTATCCTCAAAATCCTTATCTGTTTCTCCTGGAAAACCAATGATAAAATCAGAGGTGAAAGCAATTTCTGGACGTAAATCTCGCATTTTATCAATAATGCGAAGGTAGTCATCACATGTGTGCTTGCGGTTCATGGCCTTTAGAATGCTGTCTGAGCCCACTTGAACAGGAAGATGTAAATGTGGCATTAGTTTTTCAACCACGCGATGTGCTTCGTATAAGTCGGCATGCATATCGTTTGGGTGGGATGTTGTGTAGCGAATGCGCTCTAGGCCCTCTAAATCAGCTAAACGCATGAGTAGTTTTCCAAGATTCCATTCTTTTGACGAAGAGTCTAAGCCATGAAATGCGTTCACATTCTGTCCTAAAAGGGTAATTTCTTTTGTGCCAAGATCAACCAATGCTTTCACTTCATTGGTAATTTTTTCAACTGGGCGAGAATATTCAGCCCCTCTTGTGTAAGGGACAACGCAGAATGTACAAAATTTATCGCACCCTTCTTGAATGGAAACAAAAGCTGACAAACCGGCTTCATTCGTAGAGGTGGGGGCGGGAAGATGATCAAATTTAATTTCTTCTGGGAAGTCAACATTCAAAATAGTTGCTTTGGGGTTTGAGGCTCTTGATCTTTCAAGCTTTGCGATCATTTCTGGAAGCATATGGTAGGTTTGGGGGCCAAATATCATATCCACGTAAGGTGCTTGTTTTAAGATTTCGTCCCCAAGAGCTTGCGCACTGCAGCCCGAAACGCCAACGATCATATCTTGACCTTGAGATCGTTTTTCTTCTTTTAAAGGGCGAATTCGTCCAAGATCGGAAAAGACTTTTTCTTCGGCTCTTTCTCTGATGTGGCATGTATTTAGAATAACAATATCCGCACCTTCTGGTTGAGTTGTGCTTTCATAACCCAGCGGACTGAGTAAGTCAGCCATGCGTTTTGAGTCATACACATTCATTTGACATCCGTATGTTTTGATGAACAGTTTTTTACGCACTCAAAGCTCCCATCTTAAAGAATTTTTCACGGCGGTTTTTAAGAAGGGCATCGCCTGATTGTTTCATCAGAAGTCTTAAATTCTTTTCCACCTCATCTCCTACCATTGAAATTGCAGAAATAGAAGATCTATGAGCCCCACCTAAAGGCTCTTTAACAATTCCATCGATAATTTTCAATGTTAAAAGTTCTTGAGCTGAAATTTTAAGCGCAGCTGCTGCATCTTGAGCTTTGCTTTTGCTTTTCCATAAAATAGAAGCGCACCCTTCAGGTGAAATAACCGAATAAATTGAATTTTCAAGCATAAAAACTTTATTTGCCGCAGCCAAAGCAATGGCGCCTCCAGATCCTCCCTCTCCAATAATGGTGGAAACAAAAGGAACTCGTATTTCAAGGCATTTTTGAATACTTTTTGCAATGGCTTCTGCTTGGCCTCTTTCTTCGGCCTCTATTCCAGGATATGCACCGGCGGTATCGACAAATGTCACAACAGGGAGTGAAAATCTATCAGCCAAATCCATTAAACGTGCAGCTTTTCGATAGCCTTCAGGCTTTGCCATTCCGAAACAATGACGTTGACGGCTTTCCATATCGGTTCCTTTTTGGTGCCCCATAATCATTACGCGAATTCCTCTAAAATACCCAAGGCCGCCAATGATAGCTTCATCTTCGCCAAAAAGTCTGTCTCCGGCAAGAGGGGTAAAGTCTGTCACAAGCTCCCTTATATAGTCTAAGAATTGAGGACGTTCTGGATGCCTTGCTACTTGTACTTTTTGCCATGGGGAAAGATTTGAATAAATAGAAATCAATTGTTTTTGGGTTTTAATCTCAAGTTTTTCAATTTCCGATGTAATGTTAAAATCAGATGTGTTATTAAGTGTCTTAAGATCGTTGATTTTATCTTCTAGCACTTTAATTGGTTGTTCAAAGTCTAATAAAACTGTCATCTCTGTTTCCTACCTGAATGCAAATTATTCTTCTTCTTTTATAAAATTATCGTGAAAAAGTCAAGGATTCTGTGAGCAAGGGGGATGTCCGCAGGTGGCATTGTGTAAGATAAAAGTTTATCAACAGGCACGAAAGATAAGGTCTGGCCTTCACAAGGAGTCATTTCTCCACTCCATTTTTTACACAAATATAATGGCATTAATAAATAAAAATCAGGATACTGATGTGACGCAAAGGTTAAAGGTTCAAGGTCTTGTGCTAAAACATGAATCCCAAGCTCTTCATAAAGCTCCCTTATAAGAGCATCTTCTGCAGATTCAAATGGTTCTATCTTTCCCCCTGGGAATTCCCACATTCCTTCCATGTGGCGACCTTTGGGGCGCTGTGCCAATAAAACCTCCTTCTTTTCGTTTACCAACGCAGCTGCTGAAACTAAAACACATTTTTTCATTCTTTTTTAACCTTTAAATCAACTTAAAAGATGCATAACAAAAATCTGAATAATAAGCAATCAGGTTTTGAATAAATACTTGCGCTCTAAAAAAAGCATGATAGAATGCCACCAAAAAATAAACAGAAAGTTAGGTTCTGTTGAGAAATTCATTTAAGCCATTGAAGAGCTGCAATAAAATGCAAGAACGCGCAAAAGTGGGTAGAGATTTTATCAAATCTTGCAAAGAGCCTTCGGTAATGCTTTAAAAATCCAAA
>JACCDN010749981.1_pt1 | contig 16392 bp, 14 predicted proteins | sample 7441691 | NCBI WGS metagenome assembly JACCDN01 (sample SAMN15323439, study PRJNA562643) | freshwater metagenome | isolation source: river surface water | place: USA:Blue River Watershed | collected 2017-08-16
AAAGGTTTTGGTGTCGTACTTTTTAAAGGCCGATATCAGAACCTTGTTTGGCTTGGTAGCTCAGTTGGTACGAGCGAACGACTGAAAATCGTTAGGTCGCCGGTTCGATCCCGGCCCAAGCCACCCTACTTCTTTAATAAAGTTTCCGAACCAAAGTTTTATGTTAGCAATCAAATAGACTTTCCAATGAGAAGTATTCGGATAGATCAAATAATGGAAGTGAGGAAGGGTGATCGAGTCAAACAGAAAAATTTTGTTTGTCATCGGACATTCAGGAATCGGCGGGACTGAACTTCAAATCTTAAAAACGACTAATTTGATAAATGCCAGAGGCTATGAATCGGAAATTTGGATCCTAGGTAAGAGAGGGCCGCTAAACGAATTGGCCGCATCGATAAAAGTTCCTGTTGAGAATTTTGATGTTGATTTAAAAGAAAATAAATTCTCGGGGTTGATTCAGTTAGTAAAGCTTGGAGTCAGACTTCGCAAAAATAAATTTGGCGTTGTCCATGCTTTTTTACCGCAAGCTATAATTCTATTTCTTCCATTAGCTCTACTTTTTGCGCCATCAACAAAACGAATTGCTGGAATTCGTGGATCTAGACAAAAAAGCAATTTTTTCATAGATTCCCTTTTTGGCATAATCCTTAAAAGCTCTTGGCGCATTATTTGCAATGCTGATTACTTGAGTAAAAATATTCAAGATAAATTTCGTGTTGACCCAAAGAAAATTATTGTCATACATAACGGCGTTTCAAAATTCGATTTCGCAGCTGCAATTAAGACTAAAATTCCCACAGGGGTCGTTATTGCTAATTTTCACCCGTACAAAGGGCACCTAATTTTATTGGAAGCGCTTTCTAATATCAAGGATGATTACCGCGTTATATTGTGTGGTTCCGGTATCTTGCAGGATGAGGTATCAAATAATATTTCACGACTAAATTTAGGCGGCAAAGTTGTTATTGATGATTCGGCATTCAATGTGAAGGAGTCACTCAAGATTTCTGATTTCGCAATTCATCCTTCCGAAACTGAAGGTTTGAGTAACGCTATTCTTGAAGAACTGTCGGCTGGTTTACCCGTTATAGCTTTTAACGTTGGTGGAAATCGTGAATTGATTACTTCAGATGTGAATGGATTCTTAATAGAGCCGTTTAATCTATTGCAACTCCAGAATAAAATTGAGAATTTGATACAGAATCATAGTTTAAGAAATAAAATGTCCTTTGCAGCAGTTAAATCAGCAGAAAATTTTTCTTGGGAAATTCATATAGATCGACTCTTACTCGCATATGAACTTGATTAAAAGTAGAAACGTTTTTCAATCATACCTGCTAGATTATTTTGATAGTTAAGATGAGAAGTCATCTTCTATATTAGCATTCGTTATTTACTTATCTTTAGCTTGTTCAATGTTTTCTCGAAAGAAGTTTACTAATTTCTGTGTTGAATCATAATTTCTTGCCATACCATCGTGTTCAGTCTGAATCCGTTTCTTCATTTCCATCAGCAAGGATTCATCAGCAATTAAACTCATGAGTGCGTCATGCCACTCATCAATCGATTCACAAATGTACCCATTTGATCCTGGCTCTAAACCAGTATTAATCAGCAAACTTGGTGACGCAATTACGGGTATACCTGAAGCGAAATATATGTTCATCTTATGCACCCCGCGAGCACTACTCAATTCATCATCCAGCAATGGAAACAAGCCGATATCAGCTCGACGGAGTTCCTTCTGCATTTGAGCCTCGTCATAATTTTCTATGTAACTCACACGTGAATTGTCTATTGCAATATCCGCTCGAGCTACTCCCAGAAATGTGAAAGATACGAAATCATTAGAGTCAATGACTTGGAGAAGTGCTTGGCGAATACTCCTAAGGTACATCTGGGTTGATCGGCTTCCAATCCATATAATCCTAATTTTTTTTTGCTTTTTTGGGGTATTTCGATCAAAAATTGGCACAATTCCTTCAATGACTAGACCATTACGATTATGCTCTCTCCCTTTAGAAAGTTGTAACTCGTTGTCGCAGGTGAATCCGCCATAACACTCCAAGTGTCTTTTGAATTTTCGTTCTCCTACAAATTGTTTAAGCCACATTGGATCGTCATAATCATAAATTACTACCTTACAAAAGTATTTGACTATTAAACTAAACCAAAGTGGTGGGAATTTAATCACGTAAATAACATCTGCATTCCTCAATTTTTGTGTGTTCCGAAACAAGTTTAAGGGAATTAGACATAGTCTTAGAAAAGAACGTGAGTATTTGAATGTTCGAAAAACTCTTGACACGAACAAGTCTGCTTCTAAATCTATCGTTACCCAGTTCACTGAGAATTGATGTGCTACTTTTTCCCGGGTTATTGCTCTTACGTAAGAACTTGGTTGTTTACCAAATATAATCGAAACAACTTTTAAATTTTCTTTGGTCATGGCTAATTCTAGAACTTATTCATTTAGAAGCTACTATTCTGAAGTCACGATCAGCTTTCCTGCCATGTGTTTGAGGTATTTCTAAAGCAACCCTTGAGAATCCAATATTACTCAGATTCTCGGTGAGCACTTGGGCATCCCACGCATGAATATACGGGATTTTGTGGGTCGGACCGTCTTTATCTGTCGCAAATATTGCGAAGATAGCTTCTGAATCATTACTCATATATTTCAATAGAATTTTTCTTATATCAGGACCTTCAATGACTAAATAACCATCACTTCTTAGGAGCTTATGGCACTCTCTTAAGAAACTTAATGCCTCATTGAAAGTCAAATAATTTAATATGTGAATTGCTCGAATTTCATGCACTGATTCATAACTAAATAACTTTTGAAAACTTCTAGCATCCCCAACAGCATCGGGGTTATAGGATGGATCAATGTCAAGGTTGATAAAACCCAGGAGTTTGTCAGAGCCGCACCCTAAATTAATACGTATTTCATTTCTAGTTGGCTGTCTTTTTCGCCTAAAACTGTAAATCCGATCAGAACACTTTGTTCCAATCTTAACTTTCAGCGCTTGTAGTCTCATATGGTGCTCGAGGTCTAGTATCCAGTATCTAGAGTCGAAAGGTTGGCAACTTCATTCAAATATAAACCATATCCATTTTGATTATATTTTTTCGCTTCGGACTCTAATTCATCTTTTGTAATCCAATTCATCCTGTATGCGATTTCCTCAAGACATGCAATTTTCATCCCCTGACGTTCTTCGATGGTGCGGACGAAAGATGTTGCATCGTGAAGTGATTTGGGATCCCCTGTGTCGAACCAAGCAGTTCCTCTAGGTAGGACTTGTATTTTTAAATTATTTTTTTCCAAATATCTTAAATTGAGATCAGTGATCTCTAGTTCTCCCCTAAGACTCGGAACTAATTTTCTTGCCTCCGAAGTCACACTTTCATCATAGAAGTACAGACCTGGGATCACTAGGTTGCTTTTTGGGCTTAGCGGTTTTTCTTGAATGCTAACAATATTTTGTTTATCGTTGATCTCAACAACCCCATAGTCCTTAGGATTGCTGACTCTATAACCAAAAATTTGAGCGCCTTCGATGTTTAAATGATGGCTTAGTTGAGTTCCTAATCCTTGACCATAAAATAAATTATCACCTAGTATCAAAGCGCATTTTTCACCTTCAATTAAATCTGCACACAGTAGGAAGGATTCTGCTATCCCTCTTGGCTCATTTTGAACTCTGTAATTTAATCGAATTCCAAATCTTGAGCCATCACCAAGGAGTTGTTGAAAAGAATTAATATCTTCAGGGGTAGAGATCAAGATGATGTCACGAATGCCAGCAAGCATTAGGGTACTGAGTGGATAATATATTAAGGGCTTGTCAAATACAGGGAGAAGTTGCTTTGAAACTGAATGTGTAAGCGGCCACAGGCGAGATCCTCGACCACCTGCCAATAAAATTCCTTTCATGCCTATATTCTATTAGTACATTGAGCACGAGTACATCAAAGTGCCCAAAATTTCCCAAGGAAAGGGGGCCAGATGAAAATTCTAGTGACTGGTGGCGCTGGATTTATTGGATCCCACTTTGTACGAATGTGTCTGACTGAGGACTTAGGTGTCAGTAAAGTTGTAGTTTTGGACGCTTTAACTTACGCCGGCAATATGCAAAATCTTATTTCAGTAAAGCATGACCCTCGCTACGAATTCCATAGTGGTGACATCTGCTCATATGACAAGTTGAATGAGATTATGAGAAAAGTTGATGCAGTAGTTCACTTTGCGGCGGAATCACATGTTGATAATTCCATTAAGTCTCCCTACCAATTCATGAAAACCAATGTTATAGGTACTCAAAACTTACTTGAGAAAGCAAGGATTTCAGAGATAAGTAGATTCGTGCATGTATCAACAGATGAAGTGTATGGATCAATCTCAGATGGATCATGGTGCGAAGACGAATTATTAAAGCCAAATTCTCCCTATTCAGCGAGCAAGGCTGCTTCAGACCTAATCGTACTGGCGTACGCTAATACATACGGGCTTGATGTATGCGTTACACGAAGTTCGAACAATTATGGTCCATACCAATTCCCAGAAAAGCTAATTCCTCTTTTTATTACAAACATAATCCGTGGTCACAAGGTTCCCTTGTATGGTTCAGGCAGTAACATCAGAGATTGGATTCACGTCGATGATCACTGCCATGCAATTTTTGCAGTATTGATGGGTGGGAAACACGGTGAGATTTACAACATCGGAGGTTCAAATGAAACAACAAATTTAGAACTTACTCACTTGATTTTAGGCAGCATGGGAAAGGGAGAATCGGAAATCTCATACGTGGAAGATAGAGTGGGTCACGACTTTAGGTACTCCGTTGACACTAGCAAAATTCAATCCCAATTACATTTTTTTCCCAAAATTGAGTTTAAAAACGGCATCCAATCAACAATCGACTGGTACATTGAGAATCAGACTTGGTGGCGAACGTTAGTAAAATAGTCACCCTAGGAGATTTACAATTGGAGCCACATGGATTCTTTGTCATCTAAAGAAGTACCGCTCATGCCTGTTGCTGAAGGAAATTTAGTTCTTTTTCACCCGCACATCCCCGCGAATGCAGCTGCAAAAGTGGCAGAGGTTCTGAATACGCGCTGGATTGGTCAAGGTCCAAAAGTTGATGAATTTGAAACACTTTTTTCACACAGATTTACCTCCGGAAATCCTTCACTTGCAGTTGGCTCAGGAACCGATGCGTTGCATTTAGCATATTTGATGGCCGGAATAACAGAAGGTGATGAGGTTGTCGTGCCGGTTTTCACTTGTACGGCTACAAATATTCCCCTCCTTTATATTGGGGCAAAAATTGTATTTGTTGATGTTGACCCTGAAACGCTAAACCTCAACATCGAACATTTGCGTTCAGTGGTAACGGACAAAACAAAAGCAATTGTCTGTGTGCACTATGCAGGGCTACCTTGCGATATGGATGAAATACAGGAAATTGCTAATTCTTTTGGGATACCCGTGATTGAAGATGCTGCCCATGCTTTGGGGGCTCAATATAAAGGAAGAAATATCGGAGAAATTTCGGACTTCACCATGTTTAGCTTTCAAGCTATCAAGCACATTACGACAGGAGACGGTGGTTTGGTTTCCTTTAAGGACCTTGGGTTGACTGAATTGGGAAGGAGGTTGAGATGGTTTGGGATAGATCGAACTTCTAAGCAGCTTGGTATCTGGGAAAATGATATTAAGGAAATCGGTTACAAATATCAAATGACCGATATTGGAGCAGCTTTGGGAATTGCTGGACTAGAAGATTTCACTTCTATTTTGGAGATTAGACAGCAACTTCTTCGTCGGTACCATGAAAACTTAGCAAGTAATTCAAAAGTAAAGATTTTAGGAAAATTGGCTTCAGACAGAACTCATGCGGCTTGGCTCATGACTATTGCGGTGGAAAATCGTAGGGTTTTACAAAAACTCTTGTTAGACAATGGAATTGAGTCTAATCAAGTTCACTACCGAAATGACCGATACTCAATATTTGGGAGCCGTAGAGAGAATTTACCAAATATGGACATGTTGGAAGAAAAGTATCTATGCCTTCCACTGCACACCAAAATGAGTATGAAGGATGTTGATCGAGTCTGCGAAGTTATTAATTCGGGCTGGTAGTAACATGCATCTTGCATGAAACTCGGCAATTTGATAAAGAATTCTCACTATTTTGTTAAAACCACTATAAATGAAACTATCGGTTACTCCAGCTTAGATTGTCTAATATATAAACAAGTGTAAAGTGACAAGTAATTACACTTCAGGACACGTCCGTCTATTAAGGTTGACAAGTGAAGGGTGCATTAGAATCATCTAATGAGAGTTCTAGTTACTGGCGGTGCTGGGTTTATTGGTTCTCACCTGTCAGAGAAATTAGTCACTGAAGGGCATGAAGTTACCGTTCTAGATAATTTCTCAACAGGCTCAAGAGACAATTTGCGTTCGTTATTCAATAATAGGCAATTAAATATCATTGAAGGTTCTATTCTTGACAGTTCTTTGTTGAAAAAAGTTGTAAATGAAAATGACTATATTTTTCACCTAGCGGCCGCTGTTGGCGTTTTCAATATAGTAAACAATCCGCTGTCGAGCTTACTTACCAATATACGTGGAACTGAAAATGTCTTAGAAAATGCTCTACAGAGAAATACGCCTGTTTTTTTGGCTAGTAGTAGCGAAGTTTATGGCAAGAATACGTCCGACTCTTTAAGTGAAAGTGATGACAGAATTCTCGGGAGTCCAGTTACTCTTCGGTGGTCATATAGTGAAGCCAAGGCAATAGATGAATCTCTCGCGTATGCGTACTTTATTGAGAAAAGGATGGAAACGCGAATAGTTCGCTTTTTCAATACGGTTGGCCCACGTCAGTTAGGCGCATACGGAATGGTTGTACCCAGATTTGTGAGAGCTGCTCTCAATAATGAGCCACTAACAATTTACGGTACTGGTGATCAAACTCGATGTTTTGGACACGTTTATGACGCCGTGGATGCAGTTTTAAAAATTGCATTTTCCAGGGATGCGATTGGGAAAGTTATAAACATTGGAAATGACTACGAGATTTCAATCAATAGTTTAGCTGAGAAGATTATTTCAGAAACTAATTCTAAGAGTGCGATTGTTCACGTTCCTTATGAAAAGGCTTACGGTAGTGGGTTCGAGGACATGGAGCGACGAGTACCCAATATTGAATTAATCAACCGGTTAGTTGGATGGCGGCCTGAGCGGGATCTCTCCACAATGATTCATGATATTGCGCAGGAAATGACTAATCAACATTAAAGAGTATTGATTCCCTCTAGATTTCCGAGAGTATTAGTACAATCTAAAATCTGTGTCCCACATTTAATGAGTTCGCCTAAATCCATTCCAGGTTGCTTTGTTGCCAAAATAGCCACATCGCAATCCCAATCTAAATTCACTGATGTCGAGCCTTCCCATTCCGCAACCAAAGGATCGTGCCAAGCGACAATAGCGCCTTTGGAAAGTAAATAGTTTCTTAGTTCGATTGCAGGGGTTTCTCTGACATCTGCTACACCGGGCTTGTACGCGACCCCAAGGATCAGCACCTTTGGAGAAACCTTTTGTTTGTCTACCAAGGAAAGAGCTCGCGCGCCTACAAATTTTGGCATTTCTCGATTTACTAAGTCTGCTGATTCTACAAATCTTGCTGTGATACCGCATTGACGAGCCCACCATGTCAGGTAAAGGGGATCTACCGGTATGCAATGTCCACCAACACCTACTCCGGGTCTAAATGGCATAAAGCCGTATGGTTTAGATGAAGCGGCATCGATAACTTCATGAACATTTATGTCATTTACAGAACACAATTGAGTGAACTCGTTGACTAATGCAATATTTACAAGCCTAAAAGTATTTTCTAATAACTTTGCCGCTTCTGCTACTTCAGGTGTTGCAACTGAAACTACTTCATCGCAAATTGACTGGTAAAATTCCAATGCTTTCTTTTTTGACGGTTCATCGATTGCACCAACTAGGCGCGGAGTGTTTTTCTGATCCCAAACCGGGTCGCCTGGATTTACACGTTCAGGCGCACTAGCAAAAAACAGTTTTTGTGATTCTTGTGGCTTCAGCTCATTGACAATTGGAATAATTACATCTCGAAGTGTGCCTGGGTAAGAGGTTGATTCACTCACAACTAGTGTTTCATTTGAAACGAACGGTGCAATTCCTTTCGCGGCGCTTCGCAGCAATGCAAGATCTGGTTCACGTTTTTCACCTAAGGGGGTAGGAACACAAATTGTTATAACTGATGCTTCAGAAACAGCCCTAAAATCTGTGGTCGCTTTGTATGCACCTTTTGTGATTGCTGACTGCAATTGCTCATCTGAGATGTCTTCAACAGGACTTGAGCCTGAGTTGATTTGAGAGACCTTTGCTTCAAAGTTGTCGACCCCGATTACGGTCCATCCGGCATCTACTGCGGCCATAGCCAATGGGAGTCCCACATAGCCTTGTCCGATAATGGCCAAGATTTGGGCCTTTTGGAAGCTCATGTTGCAATTCTAGCTGCACACAAAAGAAATATTTGACTGTTTTCTTAACTGGTTTAATCGGATCTTTGCCCACAACTTAGGAGAGAATCGACCTGTGAGTCGATCAATTGAGACCCCTATAAGGGTCATGCGCATAATCGCCCGCATGAATGTGGGTGGCCCAGCGGTCCAGATTTCAGGATTGATGCGAGGTTTTAATTTAGATCGTTTCGACCATCGCTTGTATACAGGTTATTGCGCTGTCAATGAAGCAGATTACTTAGACACAGTCGCAACAGATGTTAAAGCTGTCCGTATTCAAGGTTTTGGTAGGCGCGTTAGTTTGAGCGGAGATTTAAAGGCTTTTTTCACCCTGGTTGTTGAGATTCGAAAATTCAAACCCCATGTAATTCACACACATACCGCTAAAGCAGGATTTTTGGGTCGTGTAGCTTCCATTATTTCATTGCAACCTTCAATTCGTGTGCACACTTTCCACGGGCACTTGCTTAATGGATATTTTAGGTCTCTTAAACGATCACTAGTTGTAATAGCTGAAAAATTCTTAGCATTCTTTACCCATCAATTGCTTGCTGTTGGCGACAAGGTGAGACAAGACCTATTGAACGCAGGGATTGGAACTAAAGATAAATTTTGCCTGATGCCCCCTGGATTAGCAATTGGAATTTTACCCAATCGCGGAGAATCACGAATCGCTCTTAACTTGCCCGCTAACACTCTCCAGTGCGCTTTCATTGGGCGAGTAACTCAAATTAAACGTCCTGATAGATTCTTGGATGTTGTGAGTGAAACAAAAAAACGCGGCATTAATTTAGATTTCTTTGTCGCTGGCGATGGTGAGCTATTGGAAATGTGCCGAGAAAGAATCAAACAGGAAGATTTGCCTGTCACGATTCTTGGTTGGCAAAGCGATATCGAAAGAGTCTTAACATCAGCCGATATGGTTGTCTTAACGAGTGACAATGAAGGTACGCCGTTAAGTTTGATTCAAGCAGGTGTGGCAGGGCTTCCTGTGGTGGCAACGAACGTTGGGTCTGTTCCTGAAGTTGTCCTTGATGGAGAGACGGGAATTATTACTGGGTTGGATGTACAGGAAATTGCCGATGCTCTAGAAAAACTAGTAAACGACAAGGTTTTGCGGACCAAATTGGGTGCTGCAGCCCAAGAGTTCACCATGTCTAATTTTGGAGTTAAGCGCTTAGTGCATGACCATGAAGAACTTTATAAGAAACTTTTATCTAGTCGAGCCAAGTCCTAGCCCATAGTTCTAACATCAACATGGGCCAGATTACGTTGTCCTTGTCTTCACCAGCCATGTGCGTGTCAATTACTTTTGATACCTCCCTTGGATTAAACCAACCGCGTTGCGTGGCAGTTGTGTCTGTTAGTAAGTCAACTACTAACTCCTTCATTCCTGTCCGAAGCCATTCTGCTCTCGGAATTCCAAAACCCATTTTTGGGCGCTCAATAAGCTCGGCAGGAACAAGTGAACGCGCTACGTCTTTCAGAATGTGTTTGGTTTCAAATCCACTTATCTTGAATTTACGAGGGAGAGATAGACCCCACTCGACAACGTTCACATCTAACATTGGTGATCTGATTTCAAGACTGTTAGCCATTGTTGCAATATCAACTTTTACCAATAAGTCACCTGGTAAGTATGCATGTAGGTCTGAGCGGATCATTCGATCAAAAGATGTGTATTTTCCAGAATTAAACTGTTCCTCGCGAGAGTGTTCCGCACTTTTACTTTGAAAACTTGGATTCAACAATGTTATTAATTCATTAGGTTGAGTGAGAGATAAAATCGAGCTATATCTTGCTGCTAAGGATTCTTTCGCAGAAAGTTGTGAGCCAACACGTTTGACTTTGCGAGTGTTACCGAAGGATTGTTGTCCAGCAAATTTCAATCCAGAGCACGCCAGGCCTAACAGCGGATTAAGTTTTTGCATGACCGGCGTTGCTAGGTAACGGTCATAACCGCCAAATACCTCGTCCCCACCGTCCCCGCCAAGGGCAACAATTAAGTTTTCGCGCGCGAATTTAGCCAACAAATATGTTGGCACTATTGAAGAATCAGCAAATGGTTGGTCTAGTACATGAGAGATCTTTTCAACTACTAAAGCTGGATCGGGACTGAGAATCACTTCATGATGGTTTGTGCCTAGATAGTTGGCAACCTGTTTTGCATGGTGGGCTTCATTAAATTGAGCGTTGTGAAAACCAATTGAATAGGTTTGTACTTTCTCCTTCATTAACTTGGCCATGTAGGCGGTAACAATGGTCGAGTCATACCCACCGCTCAAGAATGATCCAAGAGGGCGCTCAGAGATCAACCGGCGCTCTACTGACTCTTTAATTAATTTCTTAGTGACTTCCAAGGCCTCTTCGTATGCGACTTGTACTTTTGTATCAAAATCTGGCTCCCAATATTTCTTAATCTTTGTATTTCCTTCACGCCAGGTAAGAATTGAGGCTGTCGGTACTTGAGAAATCTCGTTGAAAGCAGAGTTAGGCGAATTTATGTAGCCATATTGCATGACTTCGGCGACCATATCGGTGCGAAGCGTGCGATCTGGGCGAGCCAACATTAATGCTCGAACCTCTGAAGCAAAGAACATAGTTCCGTCGCTTAGATGCGAAATCCATAAAGGCTTTTTACCCATTCGATCTCGAATTAAATGAAGTGAATTATCACGAGCATCATGAATAGCAATTGCAAACATGCCATTGAGCTTGTTTATGAAATCGAGGCCGAACTCGAGATAGAGATTAATCACGACCTCAGATTCGCTGGAATCTCTGCAGTGGATTCCTCGTTGTTCAAGTTCTGAACGCAGTTCGCGGTAGTTATAGATTTCACCATTCCAGACAATGTTTATCTTGTTAGTAGCATCTGATGCCGGTTGTTTACCTGAGGCAATCTCAACAATCGCCAGGCGGCACATCCCCAAGCTAATGCCTTGGTTTAAGTAGCTCCCTGTGTCATCTGGTCCGCGGTGCTCGATTGAATTTAATTGAGCATCAAGAAGCAATTTGTTGGGCGCACTACGCCCTACGCCACCGGTTATTCCACACATATATGCAAGTGCTAATCCGTAGTCGAAGGACCGTTGGCGACGCTCTGACCAAACTCTTTAAGCCACTCAATTGTCTCTGACAAAGCCGTTTCAAACTCTTTAGGCTGGATCTTAGGAAAAAGTTTCTTCAGTAACTCTGGGTTATTTTGTGACTCTTTTACATCACCTAAACGTTCTGACTTATAATTGATCTGTAAATCTGGAAAATATTTCTTTAACATTTCAATTGTGTCGTTAAGGAAGATACGATTACCGTAGGCCAAGTTCATTGCACCGTCAGTGACAACCTTCTCTTTCATAGCAGTCATCGCAATATCTAGCACTGTATCAACATACGTGAAATCTCTAGAAGCAGTGCCATCACCATAAACATCAATTGGTTGACCATGCATGGCAAGCCAGATCCATTTTGGTAGAACTGCTGCGTATTCATGGTCAGGGCGTTGGCGTGGACCAAATACATTAAAGAATCGAAGCAAAGTAGTTGGCACTTTATATGCCGCTGCATACGCCTGGACATAGCCTTCGGCTGCCAGCTTGCTAGCTGCATAAGGCGTCAAGGGCCCCAACCACATTGATTCATCTTTAGGCAATTGCATATTCCGGCCATAAACAGAAGATGATGAACTGAAGATCACATGCGCGCCTGAATCACGTGCTACTTCAAGAACATTAAGGGTTCCTGTTGCGTTTACATCATGGGTGGCAACAGGATTTTTGATCGAACGTGGAACCGAGCCACGAGCTGCTAAGTGAAAGATTGTTTGGCAATCCTTTAACGCGGTATGAAGTGCATTTGCGTCCGTGATTGATAATTGATGAAAAGTAGAGTCACCTTGATCTACATTAGAAATTAATCCTGTGGAGAGGTCGTCTATTACTACAACCTCGTGACCTTCAGAAACTAGTCGACGGGTTAAGTTCGAACCAATGAATCCAGCACCGCCGGTAACTGCAACCTTTGCCATACCGCAATTCTATGGGTTTTACTCGAGATTATGAACTTTGGTGCTGTGGTTTTTACTTTTTTTCGGTCTAATTGTGGCCAACATAATTAGTATTCCAATTAGCAAGACTGATCTATGTCTTACAGAGGTACCATCATTTGTTTCGACTAAAGCTGACTGGATTATGAATCCAAGGGAAAAATAAGTTGCGGTGAGTGATTGAAGGTTTAGCTCATACCTTCCTCGAAACAAACCCACAATCATTAGTAAAAGTAAAATGTAATACAAATACCAGGCAAAACTTTCGTAACTTTGCGCATTCAAGAAGAAGCTGCCGTTATCCATGAAAGGAGTTGGGACAAAAAGAAAATTGAATGCACCTATCATGATGGAGATTGGATCCCTGAGTGTGGCCGCTTGAGTTTGCAGCAGCTTTGAATTGTTAGTCAGTTCTTCTGACCCGGCAGGTAAATAGGAACTCTGGCTTTTGGACTTAAGAATTGAGTCTATCTGCGTTACTTCTGAAACCCATTTCAAAATTGGGTTGTTCTTGATTTGTTGGTTTAAGTCATGGATTGTCTGGCCCCGAGCGGCGACCTCTTTTGTTGGGTTTGACGTTGGATTTGACGTTGGGTTTGACGTTGGGTTTGACGTTGGATTTGACGTTGGGTTTGACGTTGGGTTTGACGTTGGGTTTGACGTTGGGTTTATTAATTTAACTTCTAAGGTGCTTCGCCCAAGAACTAAAATACTTTTAGAGACGGTTGGAAAAACTAAAACCGGAAGCAAACAAAGGGCAGCAATTCGTAAACTATTTGATCCAGCATTCTTCGTTAAAAAGCGGAGTGTGACTAATGCTGCGAGGAGTGAAAAAATCAATAAAACATGTAGGTAGGTTTTAGAAATTAACAAGAGGCTTGCAAAGGCAAAAATCATTAGCGAGCTAGCTAAGGTAATTGTGGAAGTATTTGCCTTCATTGAAAAAAAAATACCCACCAAAGCCAGGAAAATAAATCCCTCTCGTAAGCCAATAGAAGTCCACAAGAAGTAACTCGGAATGAAAAACGCTGAGACTATCCAGAATTTTGCAGATCTACCTAGAATACATATTTCAGAGGAAAGTCTTAACAAAAGACATAAGGTTAGCGTTGAATAGAAAATTATTAATAGCCGCACTGAGTAAAAATCAGAAATGCCAAGAAGGTTAAGAGCTTTTGCAGGTAAGTAGACTACCCGCAGAGCATTAATGCTGCCTTCTTGCCAGCCTTTATAACCCTCTAGTGAAAAGCCAGATTCATAAAGATTTTTAAAGACCGCGATATAGCCATTTTCGTCAGGAGCAAATGCGGTAACCTTGTCGAAAAGCACCATGAAAACAACATGCAGAGAAGCCAAAGTTACAATTGCTTTGTTCCCCTTAGGAAACTTTAATCTGGATTTAAGCTGATTAAAGAATTTCATTAACCCCATAGCCTTTTCATACCAAAAGCATAATGGTCGTCTAGACTTGCGAGGTGCAATACCTTGCTTAAAGGAATTTTTAGGAGGCTACTATGCAAGGTCATCCAAAAGATGAGAATCTCGACCAGAAGGTTATTGATGGATTTGGTCATGAGTGGTCCTCTTTTGATTACATAGAATTACAGAGCTCCGATGCGTTGGATCTGCAGTTCGCCGCGTATTGCTCCCCACTTGAATTAGGCAGTTTTGATGTCTCAAGGTCTATAGCGGCGGACTTTGGTGCAGGGAGTGGTCGTTGGACTTCACGATTGCTGGGTAACTTTTCCAAAGTTTATGCGCTAGAGCCAAGTGATGGAGCCAACGCAGTACTTCTAAGAAAGTTTGAAAGTGATTCTCGGGTTGTTGTGTTACAGGAAACTGTGGGCCTGAATTCAATTCCATTGGCATCTCTTGATCTTGGAATATCTCTTGGAGTCCTGCACCACATTCCTGATACTGGATTAGCGCTCATTGATGTTTCAAAGAAGATCAAACCAGGTGGCTACTTCTTGTGTTATCTCTATTATAAACTTGAGGAAAAACCCTTTTATTACAGGTTTATTTTCAAGATTGCCGACTTAACTAGGCGAGTAATATCTAGATTTCCACAGGGCGCTAAGAGCTTCGTTTCGTGCATTATCGCTGCTTTGGTTTATTGGCCTCTCGCTCGGCTCTCGAAAGTTCTTGGGAAGGTGGGTTTAAGCACTTCAAATATTCCGCTACATCACTATGCAGATATGCCTTTTGTAATGCTCGCAAATGATGCACTAGATAGATTCGGTACTTCATTGGAACAAAGATTTAATAAGGCTGAGATTACAGAAATGCTAGTGAAAGCGGACTTCGATGTTTCAACTTTGGTGTTTTCCGATAGAGAACCTTTTTGGACTTTTTCAGTTCAAAAAAAGATCTAACCTTCTGAAGGAATTCGTAAAAAGAAAATCACTGCGGAAATCCATCCAATCGTTGTGCTGAGGACCAATCCGGTACCAAGTTGGTTTGGATATTGATAAATCAAGTATGCAATTGTTGCGCAAATGCCTGACGCTCCCCACAGAATGAAAGCCGCAATCCGATGGGTGAATCCGGTACGTATAAGGCGGTGGGATAAATGGTCTTTACCGCCATTGAAAGGTGTCAGTCCTCTGTAGATTCGAGATGAGACCGCTACCGTTGTGTCCAGTATTGGCACAGCAAGCAGAATCACTGGTATTGCTAGAGATTTCCAATTTGGATCTATGTCTGGATTCATTCGAATTGTGAGTGTAGAAAGTATGATTCCAAGAAAAAGAGCGCCTGCATCACCCATGTAGATCTTGGCAGGGGATTTATTCCACATTAAGAAGCCAAGTGTTGCGCCAGTTGTCAAGATTGCAAGCGCGCTGATCAATTCTTGCCCTTGTGCAAAGGCGATCAAAAAAATGCCTGTAGCCGCCGCCGCAACTGTTCCTGCTGCACCGCCATCAAGATTGTCGAAAAAGTTAATCGAATTACAAATTCCTACAATCCAAAGAATCGACACGATTGTGTCAACAGTCATGTTTCCAAATGCAAATCCCATTGTGTCTGTGTTGATTAGGATAAACGACATAACTATTGCTGCAATGGTTTGGAAAAATAGCCTAGGAAAAGCTGCCAGGCCTTTGAGGTCGTCTACTAATCCCATTAATCCCAAGAGTGAAGCGGGGATTAAGACCTGACTAGCTAGAGTGAACTTTTCGACTGTCGGTTGATTGGCTGCGATTGAAGCGTAGGTAATGATCAATATCGTGATGGCGATTGCTACGCCGCCTAGGTATGGCACGGGTTCCTTTTGGGTCTTTCGTTCCAGATTAGGGCGATCCATTGCGCCAATTGCGATTGCCAGTTTTCGAACGGGCCAGGTTAAAAGGCCAGACATTGCAAAGGCGGCAAGGCCAAGAAGGATGTATTGGCCTGCGGTGTAGCTCATTGGGCGAGTATAGAAAGGGTTTTATTGATGTTCAGGGATCTGGATGGTCAATATTGCGAATGAGTTAGTCGAGAACAACAGATCCTGCAGGTGTCGTTAAATGAACTGCAACGATTCCATATTCCCCATCATTTGTTGACGGATCGACAAACTCAACATCTGCACCATTTAACCCACCTAGGATCTCTGTCTTAAACCAAGAATCTGCAAGGTGATCAGTATCAGCGATCGTGATCTTTTCAATCGCAGCAACAGCTTTTCCATCCTGTGATGGATGATCAGCGGTTAACCATTGAATAAAGAATGGAAGCTCGCGAGAATCGGTAATCTCATTAACTCCGATTTGCTTCCACTT
>JACCDN010056294.1_pt1 | contig 16369 bp, 17 predicted proteins | sample 7441691 | NCBI WGS metagenome assembly JACCDN01 (sample SAMN15323439, study PRJNA562643) | freshwater metagenome | isolation source: river surface water | place: USA:Blue River Watershed | collected 2017-08-16
ACATTTAGATGATAAATAGCCCCTCTATCATTAATAATCATTTCTGAAGCTCCAATGGGTTGCATTTGTTCTGTTTTTATAGCACAAATGTCGTTTAAATCGTAATAGCTGTAAAATTCTTTTATAATTAAGTTCTTTGTGCTATTTTCGCGTCCCGAAAGGGTCCTGTGGCCGAGTGGCTAGGCAGAGCTCTGCAAAAGCTTCTACAGCGGTTCGAATCCGCTCGGGACCTCGATACACACTAATAAAGCATTGATTTTCAATGCTTTATTTTTTTTGGGTACAACAGTGGGTACAACAATTAAATCAAATTTATGGTAGTAAATAATTACAGAATATAGAATACTCAAAATGCTTATTGATGTTGAGTTTGGTAGGTTTTTTTAAGATAAGATTTGGTTTAAAAATATATTTTTTAAAACAAATTCAATCGCAATTTTTAATCTCAAATTGTAATGTTTTTATTTAGTTTGAATTAATTAAGCTAATTTCATATATAAATAATTTATTATGAAAAGGGTAGCTATATTTTTTTGTTTTTTGTTCTTTATTTCCTGTAAAAAAGATGGCCCTTCAACTCCACAAATATCTACAACAACTGTTGTAGTTGATAAGAATAATAACTCTGTTACTTTGACGGCCAAAGTAATAAGTGAAGGAGGTTCTGCAACTAAAGAAAGAGGATTTTGTTGGGGGACTTCTCCAAATCCATCTGTTAGTGATGCTAAAGTTTCAAATCAATATGGAATCGGAGAGTATAGCTATACATTATCTAATTTACAATTGTCTACAACATATTATGTAAGGGCATTTGCTACAAATGCAATTGGAACATCATATGGCAGTGAAGTTACATTCAAATCACTTTCATTAGGTAAAGTAACAACTTCCATTCCCATAGAAATAACAAATGTCGGTGCAAAAACTACAATTACAATTGACGATTTTGGTGATGCGATAATTAAAAAAATTGGTGCTGTTTGTTCTACAAAACAAAATGCAACAATAACAACTGATTCAACTACATATTCTAATTCAAATAACACAGATAAAACATTCAATATTTTATTTGACAAATTGCAACAGAATACAACTTATTATGTAAGAGGTTTTGTACAAAGTGGCGCAGGTGTTGGTTATGGAAATGAAGTATCTTTTAAAACAAATGGTGTGCCAACTTTAACTGCAACTTCTGCTACATCTATTACTCAAACTTCAGCTTTACTAAGTGGAGATGTTAGTAGTGATGGCGGAGATTTAATTTCTGAAATTGGAGTTTGCCTAAGTAAAAATCAGAATCCTACAATAAATGATTTAAGTTTTAAATCCACTAATTTAAATATGAATAAATATTCAGTTAGTGCAACGGGTTTAACAGGTAATACTACATATTATGTTCGTGGGTATGCTAAAAATAAATATGGAATTAATTATGGGCCTGAATCTACATTTTTATCAGGTCCAGTTTTAGCATCTATTACTTCTACAGCATTTAATACTGCTTCAATATATTCAACTAAAGCAACTTATGGTGCCACAATTACAAACAATGGTGGTGCTGCAGTTACTGAAATTGGAATAGTTGCTTCTTTGAAAACAAATCCAACAATTTCCAATTTAGTATTCTCTTCAACAAATGTTTCAAATACATTTTCAGTTCAAATGACAGGATTGACTAATGATACAATTTATTACGCTAAACCATATGTTAAGAATTCAGTTGGTATTACTTATGGTGAAGAGATATCTTTTAGAACAGGTTATAAAGTTGGAATTGAAACAGGTCCTGCAGGTGGTTTAATTATTTACTCTAAGCCTGTTAGAACTAATGGGTGGAGATTTATCGAAGCGTATACTGAAGATATGCCTGTGAGTAGCTTTCCTGCATCAACAGACCCTGCTGATTTTGTTTATTTAGTAAAAACTGCAAACTTCTCCTGTTTACAGGATTTAAATACAGGCAATGAATTTGGTGATGGATATGAAAATACGATTACATTAAATTCGCTTTGTGGCTCAGATGAAAAAAGTGCAGCTATATATTGTTCAAATTTAAAGAAGAGTACTTTTGATGATTGGTACTTACCAAATAAATTAGAATTAAAAAAGGTTTTAGAATTAACGGGAAAGCTGTCAAACTCTTTATATATTTCTTCATCTGTAACAACCGTAAATGGAGTTACTAATTATTACGCAATAAATATGTCTCTTTATGAATCTCCGTGGAATAGCGGTGTATATGGGAAAGTTAGACCCGTGAGGAGATTTTAAATTATTCAATTTTATGAAATATATTTTTTTATTTTTTTTAGCTTTTATTTTTTGTGCAAAATCGAACGGTCAAAAATTAAATGTGAAAATCGACCCATATTTAAAAACTGAAGTTAAATGGACTGATAATGAGAAATTGTATGAAAAACTTATACAAAGGGTGTATGTTAATTTAACTAAAATAGATAATGATTATATAATCAAATTTGAAAAGTATAATGGAGATTTAATGAAGTTTGATGTTTATAGTATTGCTAAAAATGATTTAGGAATAATTTTGCTAAAAAGTGGAGATACTGCAGTAATAAAATCTACTTCATATCAAAATTCAGATATTCAATATAATGCTAGTGAGTATAGGCACCAATATTATATATCAGAATCTTCTTTAAATAAGATGATTGATGATTATCCTGTTTCTATTAGATTCTATGATATAAAAGGTTCTTCACACGAATTACTTTGGAAAGAAAGTAAGAGTTTGATTATCCCAAATCAAATACGATTAATGTTTAATCTTCCTTTATTAGAAAATTGATTCTTCTATTTTTCAACTTTTGATTTTAGAATATATCTAATTGTAGAGCAATAAAACTGCTTTCCTCCTCTCTTAGTTTTGTAGTTTCTTTCATTTAGGTATTTTGCTATCCCTTTGCTACTCAATCCATCTTTGTGTAGTTTTTTGATTTTTCTAAGCATCTTCAATTCCTTCTCATTTTCCACTAATTTACCATCCACCTTATCATAACCATATAGGTCGTTAGAATAGGGTTTATTTGTCGATTTTAACCCCCTTAAAACATCTGTAACCCTTTGTGATGTAATTTCCCTCTCCAACTGAGAAAGGGAGCTTAAAATGGTTAAAAAGAACCTTCCATTGGGCGAGGAGGTGTCTATGTTTTCTGATAAGGAATGGAAGGTTATTCCTTTTTGGTTCATTTTCTCAATGGAAGAAAGGGTATCCATAGTGTTACGGGAGAAACGGCTGAGGGAATAAACCACCACACCATCACATTCTCCCTTCTGAACTATCTCTAATAACCTCATATAACCCTCACGATTGGAGTTTTTACCACTTACCCCTTCATCCACTATCTCTTCGGATAAAATCAAATTATGGAGTTCGCAATACTGCTTAATCTTCAATCTTTGGTTGTCAATAGAGTGGCCTTCTAACTGATAAGATGTGGAACATCTGAGGTAGGATACAATTTTGCTCATTTTTACTGATTTTGTACCTAAAGTTAAGTAAAATCGCTCACAAAAACAAGTCTAAATACATGATAATCAGTCATTTATGAGGCTTTTAGGGGAGCGAGAACAGATGTGTTTGCCCTCGTTTAAATCAAAATCATATAGTGATAATCTTCTATTTGAAAACGAATTGCTAACTTTAGAAAAATTCAAAATATGAAAAAGTTAGTGGTTGGCTTATTGATTTTCATTTCCTTTTCTACGATGGCTCAGAAAACTATTACTTATGAAGAAATGAAAACAATTTCAAAAGGTGCATTTGAAAATATAGAATGCGATGTCTATGTTGGAAAAGATGGCCATTCATATAAAGTTGGAGATACATTGAAAATTGGTATGCCATCTTCAAATAAAACTTATGCATTTATTCAGGAGGGTAATGCATTAATTGCTCCAAAGCCTGCAGATGTTTCTATAAGTGGAAATACAACTGTGATTAAAAAAATATATGTAGGTGGAACTAAGAGAACGGGATTTAGTATGTATGTGGTAAGTAAAGGTATGTGTGGAGTTTGCCCACAATATTATATCAACTTAGAAGAAGCCTTCGCATCTAAAGAATTGAAATCATTGGGAATGAGTAGAGAGGAAGCCATTGCTAAACTAAAAGAAGCAAAAGATTTAGTGGATTTAGGTATGATGAGTAAAGAAGATTTTGAGAAGTTAAAAGCTGAACTAACACCATTAATCATAAAGAACTAAGGTTATTACTTCCTCCAAAGTTTCACCCACTTAATAGGAGTTATTAAGTAAACAAATAGGGTATATAGAGTAAATTTTTATTCTTTATACCCATTTTTATTTTAATCAAACCATAGTGAAAGTTCTTCTTCAAATAAACTTTCACCCTTTCGTTCTTCATCTTTCATCCTAATTCTCTCCATTTCTTTTTCTCTCTTTTTAAGCACCTTAGCATAGGGGGAATTCATTTTCCTTTGTTGGAGTTCATAATTTGCTATTTCCTTCTGAAATCGGTCCCTAATGTCCATTAAAGCAGTATATAGTTCTATATTAATGAATAGGTTCTCAGTATTATCACTCATATACTGATTTAGTTTGTTAAGTTGCTCTGTTGCACTTTTGTAGGAGTTTATCATTTTTCAATTATTACTTTTATGTTTAGTGATTTGAAGTAATCTTCTAATTCTGTAACCTTAAAGAATCTCTTACCATTTAGTTTAACCCCCTTTGGGAACTTTTGGTTTCTTCTCAATGAATAAATAGTATACTTTGAGATGTTTAATTCTTTAGTTAATTCCTCCATTCCGATTAGTTTTTCAAATGTTATCATATTAGTGTTTTAGATAGGTTTGTTTTGTTTATATATCCTCTGTATTTTTTTATATCATTTATGTTCTCAGTATGTACCATTCCGAATTTGCCATTACACTCATTAAAGGTGTTTAAACCCATCTCTCTCAATTTCCATTCGGTCCCACCTATATAGTTTGTTAAGGTTTCATTTAAGTTCTTTTCATTTGAATAATGTATTATTAGATGTATATGGTACTTCTTATCGTTTTTATCCCTTTCTATTGAATATTCAGTATATACACAATCTCTTTTCTTTAGCTTCTTATGTAATGTTTTAATCTGTTTATTGAGGTTATTACTGCTCGGGTTGTAGTAGCTTCCTTTGTTATTATAATCCCATTTCCTTATCATTACCCCCTTTGATTTCATTTCCCCTATGGGTATAGGATGGTTATTATGAGTTGTCTTCATTTTGATTTTGTTTAATTTGATTTTATACCTTTTACCAACTCTCATTGGAACGGATTAGCGGATTATCTAACCTCTTAGTTTATATATATAACAAACTCACAAAAACTATAAATAAGCTCTAAAAAGTAAAAATTTTTTAATAGGGCAAAAAAATAGGGTGCATATTTGCCCCTTTCTATATTGGTTTCTCTAAAAATTTCTACTTCATAACTCCACTTAACCTAAATACCCCAATCAACATAGTTCGATTTTTTAGTAAAGGGTAATTTAATGTTTGGTTTCTCTTCGTTATTGGTAAAGGAATTAGTTTCAGATTTATCCTTTAGATATATCAACTCCCATCTCTTACTTAAATCTGTAAAGTAGTTTCCAAACTTTTGAAAAAAATCATTCCAAATATCAATATTTTCTTTATCTGTTAAAGAAGGGTCTAAGTGAGAATGTTTTTGTGAATTTGGTAGGCTTTCATTTATAGCTGAAATGTAATTCTCTGATTTTATCAACAACTTAATTCTATCTTTTTTTGTCAATTTATCATTCTTCTGAATGTAAAGATTTAATCCATCAGCTTTACCGCATAAACTACCTTTAACATATCCTCTTTTTACCTTCTTCGGTTTTAGAGGTTTTGGAGTTCCTTTTTTGAGAAGTTTCAATGCAACCTTATCTAAGATGATTCTTTTGTAGAATGGAAGTTTTGTCGAGTACTTTTCTATGTAAACATTACCCCCTTTTTTGTAGTATACCTCCCATCTCTTTTTTGATAATACATTCAATTGGTAAATTGATTTATAACCTAAATTTTCAATTTTACAATGTATTTTTTTATTAAATCTAATTTTTTTTACACACTTTAATTTTTCTAAAAATAAATATTCCTTATTGTTATTCATATTTAGTTATTAAGCGGCTACTGAATAATATTTTCCACCAACTTTCATTTTAATAATTTTTGATTGTTGAAAATAATTGTCATCAAAGTTATAATCTAACTCGTCATCATAAAAAGTGTAATTGTTTAATGAAATTATTGTCACTAAAATTAATGGAGAAACATTGTAGTACTTCCATTTATGGTACTTCCCAATAACAATTAGTGTTCTGTAATCATCATTAATTAGATACATAAAATCTCCTCTTTTTTTTGTTCTGTGAAAGATTTCTGAACTTACATTTTTAGGTAAAATATCAGTTTTTGGATTGTAGAACCAACTATTATTAATGATTGTGTTTAAATCTAAGTAGCCAATTCTTTCAATAAATCTCTGCTGAAAATGGTTTGAAATATTTACTGTAATTACTCTGTTTTTAATATAGATTTCTGTTGTTTTATATTTATTATTCATATTTGATTGTTTCGTTAAAAAATTATGGTTAACCTATACACCATAAGGTTTTTGCTTTAGGCAGCTTTGTAGTGAGTGTCTATTAACCACATTGTTCCTACTACATTGTTTACCCAACCTTTTTTGTTTGTACATTTTTTCCTACTTTTTTCGTCCATTGTTAACAAAATCATTCTCGATTGGATAACATAAGTGTAATTACACTCATCACAACACCTTTCTCCCTCTCTTCTCATCAAAGGAGAAGGGTTGTGGCCTAAAACGCTTTGACCATTGTTCTCAATTGGTCTTTTACATAAACAACACTTTTGGCTGTTATTAATTTTCTTTACCATAGTTTTTGTGTCAGTTCTTTTGCCTACCGACGGAGGTTTTATTGTTTGTTTTAATATTTCTTTAATCCCTCAACTACATAAAAGTAGTCTGTCCCTTTTCCTACAATTTTGGTCATTTGGATTTTGTAGGAATTTGATTTTGTTCTATTTTTTTTGGTCATTTTTCTCATATTTTGCTCTCTCTCAATCATCTTTAGTAAATCTCGCAAACTCCATATCCTACAATTTTGTGAATTGATTATTTTGTAGGAAATTGATAAAAAATCGTATTATGGGGAAGGGTAAAAAGGGCTATAAATCAGCGTGGGAGGCCAAAATTGAATGGGTAGACGAAAACACATATTTGAATCTTTCTCCGAGTGATTTGAAGAAGCTATTAAGGTTTAGGCAATTGCATTCCTATCTCAACAAATTGGATAAATCTGTTAAGGAGGGTAAAAAGAAGTTGGAAAAACTAAGAATTGGAATTGAGGATAGGGAAGCTAAAATAAAAAAGTATCAGAAAGAAGGGAAGGGCATTTATCAGTTTTTAGAAAGATTGAAATCTAAGTTTGAAGTAACTGTTTATTATTCTGAATCTGAGAGGTTAAAGAAAACCAAAGAATTCTCAAAAATCGAAGCCACGGGAGTAAAAGGATATAAAGAATGCATTATTAGATATAAAACAAAAAATAGTTCTGTTTTGAAATCTATTTATTTAGGTCCAAATAGGAAGGTATGGATTAGGGAACTTAAAGAAGTACTGCCAAATTGGTATGAAACAATTGGATTTAATTTGGAGAAGGAAAGTGGAGCAGATATTAAAAAGGTCAAAAGTGAGATTTCAAAACTATTTAAACCCGCTATTGAGAAACTCTTAAAAAAGAATTATCAAAAAATGATAGACGGAAAGTATAGTTTAACCAAATCACAACTCTTTAAATCTGTTAAAATTTAGAATTCTATCTTATCTATTTCTTTCATTAATCTATCAGTTTCAAAAAGTGCTACTATGATTTTTTGATAATGAAGAATATCCTCAAATTCTAACTTTCTATCCTTTCTGTCTTTTAACCATTTTTGTGCGGGTTGATATCCTCCAATATAAAAATTCCAACTAATTTCGGGAACATTATCAAAGTATTGAGTTTCGTTAATATAAACTCTTCCTTCTTTGAATTGAGGTTTGCTAACAGTATCATTTCCTGCTATTGGATACTGAGTTATATTATTTTTGGTAACTGAATTTTCTAATAAATGTATTTTTCTGATTTCGCCTCCTAAATTAACTAATGACCAAAATGTTTCTTTGTCTATAGGATAGGGTACTCTCGGGAAATCAATCTTTAAGAATTCTTTGTATTTTTCACGATATGTTGGAGAATGTAATACTGCATAGATGTAATCTAAAATATCAAATGGTTCGAATGTGTCTTCTATATTAGATTTTTCATTTTCAAAATTCAATCCTGTATTATTTTCTATTATTGAAATTATATTTTGATTAAAGTTTGGAATTCTTTCGTAACCATCTGTCGTTAAATATAATGGGAATTGAGATGCAGTACCTTTATAACTAAAATGATATCTGTTGTCAATCATATTTTTTGTAACCTGAATATTATTCCAGAAGGCATCTGTTGTTTGTCTACAAAATACAATTGAAATATTATTATCATTAAACAAATGTTTCATATACTTTTCCCTTCCCCAATCAACCATATTAGAATCATAATAAATAAATCTATCATCAAAAGGTCTGTATGATATTATTTTAATCTTTTCACTATGGTTAAATTTGGAAATTTTTTTTCTAGCTTCAGAAAGAGCCCATCCTCTGGAATCACCTGCTAAATATTTACCTGCCTTTTTATTGCCAAAAAAATGTGTTCTAATTTCTTCATCAGATGACTTTAAATCTGAAAATAGTTCGATGTTATTTATTAATTGCGACCTTTTTTCATTTATTACTAAGCCGTCTCTAGCAGTTACAATTCCTGTAACACTTAAGTTAAATAATTCATCTACTTTAAATCCATTATCATACTCTGTTTCTCCAATTGTACTTTTTGGAACAAAGAATAAAAAAGGTTTTAATGGGTTTAATTTATTAAACTTTATTTCATTGAGGGTTGATTTATTTAGAAAATCATATTTTAAATCTCTTTTCCCAAACAAATCAAAATGAAATATTTCCGATAAGATATTTTTCTTGTGATTTTCTTTTTTAACAAATATATTGATTGAAACTCCCTGCATGATATCAAATACATTCACATCAGGACTTCCGTCGGGAGAAATTTCTTTCTTCTTACTATTTCCATGTAAATCTATTGTATAAATTTTATCAAATGTATTTAGAAGATGCCAACGCATACCTCTAAATGTTGGGTTATCCAAAAAACCGTGTGGGTTAATGAAGCCAATAACTCCGCTTTTATTTTTTTCAATTAACCATTCAGCATATCTAATAAATTTCACGTAATCATCATTAAGCCAATGTTTCCTCTCATTAAAATGTTCGCCATCTATAAATTTATAATCGTCAATTAGTTTTGAAATAAACTGATTATTATTAGAGGATACCCCACTATAAGGTGGGTTTCCTATTATACACATTACAGGAGTATCTCTTTTAACTTTATTCGCTTCATTTGCTTCAGTGCTTAGCCAATTAGCAAACAAAGTTCCAGTGTCGGGGTGATGTTCTTCTAAACTATTAGTTAGATATACTTTTAATCTTTGTTCTTTAGTTGGTTTAAATCCTGTTTCAGAAAGGAGTAAATCTAATTTCAAATGTGCCATAGCATAACTCGCCATCAATAATTCAAATCCATTTAATCGGGGTATCAAATGATTTTCAACATAGTTACTCCAAATACCCTGTTGATTTTGAAATTTTTCTGAATAGATATATTTTACAACTTCTGCTAAAAATGTTCCTGTTCCTGTTGCGGGGTCTAAAATCTGAACTCTATGAACTTCCTGTTCTATTTGTTTATTAGTTCCCTGTGCATCAGTTTTAATTTTTATTTTACTCGTATCAGCTAATCCTTCAGATAATCCAAATTCAGTTTTCAATATATCATCAACTGCTCTAACAATAAACTTAACAACGGGTTCGGGAGTATACCAAACACCTCTCGCTTTTCTAAGTTTAGGGTCGTACTCAGATAAGAAGGTTTCGTAAAAGTGAATTATTGGGTCGTTTTGTTGAGTGCTTTTTCCAAAATTATTTAAAAGGGCTGCAACATCAGTAGCTCTAAAGATATCAGCTAAGGCATCAACTATCCATACAATTCTTTCATCCAAATCAAAACCTGCGATATATTGAAATAACTTCCTTAGAAATGGGTTTGATTTTGGAATCAACTCTGCAGCTTCACTTCTACTAAATGTTGGAAGGGTGGGGTCGTGTAATCTCGCAGCAAACATACCATATGCAATTGTTTGAGCATATAAATCAGAAAATGCTTTATGGTCAATATCATTAATTAGAATTTCTTTGAATCCATTAAACTGTTCTTTAATAGAAGAGTTTGCCATTGATTCATCATCACTATCTAATGCTTTGTTTATAACCTGTGCCAACATCTTTGCCTTCCCCGCCATCATCTCTGCTAACTTCTGTGATGATTTAATGGTTTGCCCTATGGTTGTACTGAAATCTAAAATTTGGGTTTCAAAAAGAGTGTATTCGGATTCTTTACCTACAACAGAGTTTCCCTTAATCTCACCAATAGAAAAGGTGGTAATTAATACACCATCTTTAAATAATTGAAAATCTAAGTAATTAGTTATTATCAGATTACTAAGAGAAGCCTTATATCTACTAAACTGTTCTACATAGTTTTTGTGGTTTAAATCTGCTCCTAAATCCTTTGCTTCTATATATCCTACGGGAATATCCTTTGATGTAAGAATGTAATCGGGTGCACCACATTTAATCCTCGTAGGTTCATTCGTAACTAAGATATTTGGGAGTAGGGTTTCTAAAAGGTTTTGTAAATCGCCTCTAAAACTATGTTCTGTAGTAATTCCCGATTTGTAGCGTGTATTAACCTTATCTATGTATTCTGAAACTTTCATTAATCCTTTTATTTAGATTTTTTACAATTTAACTAAATGCTTTGAGTTAATAGTATTAAAAATTTGAATCGTCGAAATCAGATAACTTCTTTTGTTCCCACTTTTCTGTAGGTAATATTCTTTTTTTGGTTGCCATAAACTCTTTATTAACTGTATTTTGGTCAATTTTAGCGTATCTGAGTAGTGTTTTGATGTCTTTATGTCCTGTTGCTCCCATTAATACTTCCATTGGTATCCCATCTTTTAAAGAATGTGTAATAAAAGTTCTTCTGCCAGTGACTGATGTTATTAATTTACTTTTTGTAGTATTGATTTTAATCATTTTGCCATTTCTCTTTTCATTAATTGTAACATCATCATCGATTCCAATTTTCGCAGCAGCTATTTTAATTAAATGATTAAAATGTTGGTTCGAGATGTAGGGTAGAAATATCAAACTTTTTTGTCTAATATCTTTTTTTGTATTTGTTTTAGCAATTTTTACTTTACCCCATAAGAACTTATACTTTTGATGATAACTGTATTTCTCTATATCTATTATTTCTTTCTGAACTTTTTCTATAATATTATTTACATTGTTAAACCAGGCATTTCGTGTCAATACTACTAATATTAATAATTCAATTAAATCTTCAGTTAGTGTTATGAAAACTTCATTATTTATGTTTGTTTTTTGTCGAATATATTTTATAGAAAGTACAGATTCATCATTTAAATCTTTAATGTTGTCATAATCCATAATATCATTTAATGTTAGTTTTTCAAAATCTACATATGACATTCCAGTTAAGCAAAGGAAAAGTAAAATCATTAATGAACACTCTTCTTCTAATTCGAGTTTCGTTTTTTTAAACCATTTGTATTTTTTTGAATTCAATAACCCTAATTGTAACTTTATAATAATTAAATCCTCTTTATTAATAATAATAAATGATGTCGGTTCTTTTTTTACTTTAAATTCAGCATATTGTTCGGGTTTAACCAAATTGAAATTTAAACTGATATATTTTAAAAATGTTTTTAATGTTTTTATAATTCTACCTATACTATTTTCTTTATAACCTTTATCAATATAAAAGGAAGTAAAATCTTCATAAAATAATGTATCAAATGTGCTCCAAATAGCAGGTCTTTGATATTTTTCAAAAAAGTCCAATAATCTCAATTTAGTTGCTCTGTATACTTTCTGAGTTCCATTTGTTAGTTTCTTTTTCTTTGAATATTCAACAATGAATTCATCAAAGAATTCAAATACTGATTTGCCTTTATTAGATATTTTAAGTGGGGTATCTGATTTCATTAAATTTTTCAATTCTGAAATTGTTGGGAATTCCCCGTTTTTTAATCTATGATGATTAATTAGGGCCTCAATTTTTGTTCTTTTCTCACTTAATAAATCAATTATTGTAATTCTTTTAGCACAAATTCGTTTTGGAACTTCATCTTTTGAATTCCATTCTGCAACTTTTATTTTTTCATTAATTGATATTAAAATGTATTCTCGTTGAAAAGTTACTCTAAGAACAATTGGGCAGTATCCTTTTTTGTTCTTTTTATCTAAACGAATCATATTTTTATAAGTGTAACCCATTACATAAATGTAGTATTTATTTTTTGGGTACAACAGTGGGTACAACATATTTTGCTCATATAAAAAATAATAATATAAATAAAGTAATGATAATCATATTTATATAATTTTTATTTTAAAAGGTAAATACATTTCTTAATCCGCTCGGGACCTCGATACAAAGCCTCTCACGAAAGTGAGGGGTTTTTCGTTTGAGGAAGTGACTAAAGCTAGCTTTAGTAAACTGACGAAAATGAAAAAAACCAAGTAAACGCGAAGCGCTTACTTGAAAGGCTTTGGGTAAAGCGAGATAGCCGAAGCGGAAGACAAAGCTTTGCTTTGGCAATCAGATTTGGGTAAAGTGAGTATACCGAAGCGGATGACAAAGCGAAGCATTGGCAATCCGATTACTATGGCTTATTTTCGCCCTATGAAATATTCTCAAACCTTTGGCATCATACTTACAGCCTTTCTTTTGTTTTTAACCACTCAGCCTTTAGTGATTATTGAAAGCAGACATTGGGTGATTACTGGATGGAAAGTAGCAGAAACTAATTTTGGTCAGCCAGGCAAGTTTATGTTATACATGGGAGTGATGAATATTATTTTATTCGCATTGCCTTATATACCTGCAAAAAGATTCAATATGGTTTTTGCCATTTTGAATTTCTCTTGGACGATTAGAAATTTTTTAATTCTATCTGCTTGTGCAATGGGAGAGTGTCCTCAAAAACAATGGCCATTGTATGCATGTGTAGCGGTAAGCTTTGCAATTTTAATAATGACTTTCTTGCCTAAGATTGATGTAAATAAAAAATGAGTCCCATAAGAGACTCATTTTGAAAAAAGATATTATATAGTTTAATTAATTCTTTTTAGGGCTTCTGCAATTATTCCCACCGCTTCTTTTATTTGCGCTTCATTAATAATTAAAGGAGGGGCAAATCTAATTTTATCACCATGCGTTGGCTTTGCTAATAATCCCAAATCCTTTAAGTGTAAACAAAGCTCCCAAGAAACTTCAGGGTCTGGATGATTGATGACAATGGCGTTTAATAATCCTTTGCCTCTAACCAATTTAATAAATGGTGAATGTATTTTTTCTAATTCACTTCTAAGTAATGCTCCCATTGCTTCTGCATTCTCTGCCATTTTTTCTGACTTCAATACTTCTAAAGCTTTCATGGCAACTGCACATGCTAATGGATTACCACCATATGTTGATCCATGTTCACCTGGTTTGATTTGTAACATCACAATATCATCTGCTAAGATTGCTGAAATAGGAAGCGTGCCTCCGCTCAATGCTTTACCAAGAATTAAAATATCTGGCCTAACATTTTCATGATCACAAGCCAACATTTTTCCCGTTCTTGCCAAACCTGTTTGAATTTCATCAGCAATAAATAAAACATTGTACTTGGTGCACAAATCTCTTACACCTTTTAAATATCCTTCGTTTGGAATAACCACTCCGGCTTCTCCTTGAATAGGTTCCACCATAAATGCTGCAACATTCGAATCTGCTAATGCTGTTTCTAATGCTTGCAAATCATTATAAGGTACAATTCCAAATCCGGGCATATAAGGTCCAAATCCTTTGTAACTACTTGGATCTGTAGAAGAAGAAATAGCTGCTAAGGTTCTTCCCCAAAAATTTCCTTCAGCAAATAAAATCTTTGCTTGATTTTCTGGAATTCCTTTTACTGCATAGCCCCATCTTCTAGCTAATTTAATAGCAGTTTCTCCTCCTTCCACTCCCGTATTCATGGGTAATACTTTATCATACCCAAAGTAATGCGTAATGTACTTTTCATATTCGCCCAATAAATTATTGTGAAAAGCGCGAGAGGTAAGGGTTAATTTAGATGCTTGCTCTTGTAAGGTTTTGATGATGGCTGGATGACAATGACCTTGATTCACTGCTGAATATCCACTTAAGAAATCAAAATATCTTTTACCATCCACATCATATAAGTATACACCTTCTCCTCTGTCTAAAACTACCGGAATAGGATGATAATTATGTGCGCCATATGTATTTTCTAGGTCCAAATACTTTTGTGTATTGGAACTAACTGTATGATTAGTGTTCATCTGATTATTTTATAAAAATGAAGGGAATCTTCCTACTCAAAAAGTAGTAAGTTAAGAAAGACAATAGAGTTGGATACTAATACCCAATGGGATGATTCAATAAATCTAGGTTCTGTAATAAAATTTGTCCCTTTTGCATAAGTCGAAGTTAGTTTTTTTAACGCAAATTCCCATAATTTGGGCTTACATTCGCAAAAACAAATATCATTGAAACCTAAGGTAGCTATAGTCATTTTAAATTTCAACGGGGTACATCATTTAAGGTCTTTCTTGCCTTCGGTGATAGCTACTCAATACGAGCATTTAGAAATTGTCGTAGCGGATAATGGTTCAAACGATGATTCCTTAGAAGTGCTCAAAAATGAGTTTCCCCAGGTCACTTTAATCACCCATAAAACCAATGAGGGTTTTGCTGGAGGATACAATTGGGCATTAAAAGAAGTGATGGCCGATTATTATGTTTTATTAAATTCTGATGTGGAAGTGGATGCTCAATGGATTCATCCCATGGTTGATTTGTTAGAATCCAATGCATCCATCGGTGCTTGTCAGCCAAAGGTTTTATCATTCAGCGAAAAAGATAGTTTTGAATACGCTGGTGCAGCAGGCGGATGGATTGATGCATTAGGGTATCCATTTTCAAGAGGAAGGGTATTTGATGTGTGTGAGAAAGATCTGGGTCAGTACAATCAATCAAGTCCTATCTTTTGGGCCACTGGAGCTGCTATGATGATTCGCTCTAGTTTGTTTCATCAGTTAAATGGTTTTGATGACAGTTTTTTTGCGCATCAGGAAGAGATTGATTTGTGTTGGAGAATGCAATTATTAGGTTTTCATTTATATGCATGTCCTAATGCTAAAGTGTATCATGTTGGAGCAGGAACCTTGCCAAGAGGAGGTAGAAAAGTATTCCTCAATTTTAGAAACAACTTGATCATGTTAACCAAGAATTTGCCCATTCAAGAATTGGTTTGGAAAATACCATTCAGATTTGCTTTGGATGCTATTTCTGCATGGAAGGGTTTATTCAGTGGTGATTTCTCGTTTTTTAGAGCCATTGTTGCAGCCCATTTTGGTTATTTTTCCCATATTATAACTGGCAAATTAAAACGATCAAAAAGCCCCAAACCTATGAAATCATTGGATGGGGTTTATAATGGGTCCTTGGTTTGGGACTACTTTATCAAAAACAAGCAACATTTTAATAAAATTGTGCTCTAAGAGCAAGATTATTAAGAACTTGTTGTTATTTTTGCATCCGTAAATAATTTATATGTCACAAGATTTACATAAAACAGAAGAGGCGCAAAAAGATATAGCTACTAACTGGGTTAGTTCTTCAAGATTTATCTTTTATGTGTCTGTATTTGCTTTATTGGCTTTAGTGGTAGGTAACTGCTCTAAAGTATTTTCAAGCGGATTTAAAAAGCCAAATCCGGAAGTAAATACAAGTTCTCAGTATAAGCCTGAATATAAATAGAAAAAATTTTGTTGGTGTGTGCTAAATCCTTATTTTCGCACTCCAAAAAAAACAGTTCTTGTACAAGCGGAAGTAGCTCATTTGGTAGAGCACGACCTTGCCAAGGTCGGGGTGGCCAGTTCGAGCCTGGTCTTCCGCTCAAAATCCCGAATTTCGGTTCGGGATTTTTTTTAAGTCTGTGAAAGACGCCTTGGTGGTGGAACTGGTAGACACGCAGGACTTA
>JACCDN010501554.1_pt1 | contig 16363 bp, 12 predicted proteins | sample 7441691 | NCBI WGS metagenome assembly JACCDN01 (sample SAMN15323439, study PRJNA562643) | freshwater metagenome | isolation source: river surface water | place: USA:Blue River Watershed | collected 2017-08-16
ATCTGCCCGGGGCTCGTGTGGCGCCTCCTCATGGAAGAGTTCCCGGAGGGGAAGGAGGGAGCGGACATCGTCAACGAGCTCCAGGTCGGGATCATGGAGGCCGTCCAGGCGAACCCGCAACTCGGCGTCCTCCACGCAAAAGTCCAGGAGGTGGGCCGAGGCTCGGAGATCGGCCTCCACGAGCTGAGGGTCGCACTCAACGAGGGCCCGACCGCCCTGTTCCTGGACACTGAGACGCGCCTCACGGCCGCCCTCTGTGGGCTGGTGGCTGCGACCGGCGAGCCCTCGTCAGCAATCAGTGAGAGCGCGCGCGAAGACGCCGCCCTCGACCAGATCCTGCCGCTCATGGGGATCGACGCGGCGGCCTTCGAGCGGGCGCACCCCTGGATCACGCGCGCAGGACTGCGGGGTGGCGAGCGTCGCGAGATCATGCGCCAGCTGAGCGAGAGAGGCCTCTTCGAGAGCATGCGGGAGATCATGGAGAGCGAGGAGGCGATCCAGATGCTCGTGGAGCGGATCCCCGGACTCAAGGAGCCGTTCGAAACCGCCGTCAACGCGGGGGACGGCATCCTGGTGGGCAAGCTCGTCATGGCGGCGCTGCGGATGTTCTTCCTCAAACGCCCCTGTGAGCGTCTCCAGCTCGTCTTCGCCGACACCCCGGAGAACCGCGAGCGGATCACGAAGACGTTCGACCAACTGGTGAACGACGTCGCGTACCCGCTGCAGCTGGCGCGGGAGCGGGCAACGTTCTAAACCCTACGCCTCCGACCTGGCCACCTAGCCATGCTCGGAAGGCGATCTTTTTTTATGCTCGTAGAGGATACGTACGAATGGTCATTCCGATCCCAACTTCTCTTCCGCCTCCGCCGCAATCGTTTCTGTATCAACCGGATAGGTCTCCAACGTCACCCGACCCTCTTCCCAATCCTTGAGGATCGGATCGATGAACGCCCACATGGCCCGCAATTCCTCGGTACTTACGAAGAGCGTCTGGTCGCCGTTGATCGCATCAAGCATCACTTTCTCGTATTCTTCGGTGTATTGGACGCGCTGGGAAGCGTCACGCAGCAGGAAATCGAGGGAGCGTTTTTCGGTTTCCCAGTCATAGCCCGGCTTCTTGGACCAGAGCTCGACCCGGATCTCTTCGAGCGGCTCGAGGGTGATGAGCAGGCGGTTACGGTGATGCTCCCCTCCTTCCGGGCATAAGCATGGCGCCGGATGGCGGAAGAGGATCTCGACTTCCTTACGGGCGCGCCCCATCCGCTTCCCTGCCTCGAGGCGGCACGGGACACCTTGCCAGCGCGGCAGATCGAGGAACGTCTCGACCGAGAAATAGGTTTCGGTCTGGGAGTTCGGTTGGACGCCGGGAATGGCTTGGTATCCCTCGTATTGCGCGCGGAACGTGCGCATGGGCGAGGCGGGGCGGAGGGTCTTGAGGAGGGCGGCCCGCTGTGTGCGGATCCCGTCAGCGTCAAGGAAGCGGGGCGTGTCCATCGTCACGAGGGCGAGCATCTGGAGAAGATGATTCTGGCCGACGTCGCGGAGGGTGCCGACCTTGTCATAAAAGGCGCCGCGCGTCTCGACACCGATCGCTTCCCAAAGGCGGACATGGATGCGCTCGATGTAGTCGTGGTTCCAGATCCCCTCGAAGAGGTCGTTGCCGAAACGGAAGACGAGGAGGTTACGGATCATCTCTTTCGCGAGATAATGCTCGATACGATAGATCTGCTCTTCGCGGAAGAGCGTCCCCAACAGGCCATCGATCGTTTCCGAGGTCGCTTGGTCCATCCCGATGGGCTTTTCAACGAGGATGCGGGTCCACCCGCCATCTTCGCCACATTCCTTCGTGAGGCCCGCGTCGGAGAGATGATGAAAAATAGGCTCGTAGAGGTCCGGCGGCACAGCGAGATAAAACAGCTTGTTGGCACACGTCTTCCACTCCCCATCGACCTGGCCGAGGGTACGGGCGAGACCGTCATAGTCGTCCTTCTGATCAAACGCACCGCGCGTATAGGTGAACAGGGCGGAAAACTTCATGATCTGCTCTTCCGTCGCCTTCAGGTCCGCTTTTTTCGCGACGAGTTCGCGGATATAAGCTTGAAACACCTCATCCGACTGCTCACGGCGCGAGAAGCCGACGACTTGAAACAGCGGCGGCAGCTTTCCTGCCGAAAACAAGCGGAAAATCGCAGGAACGATCTTTTTCGCAACGACATCGCCCGTCGCGCCGAAGATGATGAGGATCGTGGGATGGGAGGAGGGAGCCATAGGGTTCGAGGGTAGCAGGGGAGCAGAATCGACGCCATGCGTTGACAAAACACCCTCTTCCTGTTACGTTTTTCGGACCACTCTTGATGATCCAGGAAAGAGGAGGCCTTCGCGATGAAGCCGACCACCCGAACCTGCAAAGGGATCTCGTACAAGCCATTCGCCCAGGGCGACGCCCTGCTCGTGGTCGCCTCTCCTGCCCTCGTCCTTCAAACAGTAGGTTCCCTCGCCATTCAGGATGAGACGACGAGCGAGATCATCGTCCAAATCGTCATCCCCTTGCTGGATGCCGTCCACGCCAATGCGCCGCTGGGCGTGTTTCAAGGAACGGCAAGGGAACGCGCACGGATGGCCGACCTGAAAGCGGTTCCCTGGGCTTGGGAGGGCGAGGTCACCGTCGAACCAGCAAACCAGCCCGTGATCGATTCAGAACGATTCATCTCCGGCATAACCGCGGCCTATGCACATCAAACCGGCTCCGCAGCAACCGCCGCGTTCGTGCGAGACCACCCGTGGCTCCCTCAGACCATCGTCGAAGCGGAAGCGCGTGAGGATTTCGCCAAACGCCTGAGCGACGACCGCCTCGAACAGCTCTTCGGAAAAACCACCGACACGTTTTTCGAGACCATCCTCCGGGAAGCGAAACCGAAGCTGCGTCGCGCATTCAGTCAGGCGGTACACAGCCAGAATCCGGACAGAGGAAAACGCCTCTTCGTTCAGATGATGCGCGCGCACCTGACGAGGCCCCGCTTTCCGCCGCTTGCCCTGGTGCTGCCCGACACCCGCGCGAGCCGGACATATCTCGAACGCCTGCTCCACAAAACCCTCACAGGCTTCACGCTCGATGGCATCCAGGCAATGGAACGTCATTGAACCCACCGACCTGGTGGGTTTTTCTTTTGGCAGACCCCTTCCCTCCTGACCTTCCTCCTGTGTACCATGCCCTCCATATGACGCCTTCCGCCCCCGCCCTCCGTGTCGCCGTCGATGCGGTGATCTTCACCGTCCAGGACAAGCGCCTCAAGGTCCTGCTGATCCAGATGAAAAAAGCCCCATTCACGGGCCTGTGGGCCTTTCCGGGTGGGCTTATGGAGATCGACGAGACGGCCATGGGTGCTGCCAAACGGATCCTCGCGACGCAGACGAACCTCCCCGCCGGCTACCTCGAACAGCTCGCCACCTTTGACGCGCTTGATCGCGACCCGCTCGGCCGCGTCGTCAGCGTCTCCCATTTCGCCCTCCTCCCCTGCGAAGACATCGAACTAAAAACAACGGAAAAATATGGCGATGTCCGCTGGTGCCCAGTCGATGAGCTGCCGAGCAAGATGGCCTACGACCACGTCCATATGGCCAAGGTCGCCTGCGATCGGCTGCGCGGCCGCCTCAGCTACACCAACATCGCCTGGAGCCTCCTGCCCAGTACCTTTACGCTGAGCGAGCTGCAGCAGATCTACGAGACGATCCTCGGCGAGGCGTTCGACAAGCGCAATTTCCGCAAGAAGATCCTCTCCCTCGGCATGATCAAGCCCGTCGCCAACAAGCGCCGACTCGGGCATCACCGCCCCGCCCAGCTCTATCGCTTCAAGACCCAGGAATTAGCCTACGTGGAGGTCATCTAACGAGCCGGCTCTTCCAACGTGGCGCGCGCGAAGACAACCGAGAAGGCGCGGCACCAAATCCAGACTTCGTCATACCCTTCCACGTCCCATTCCGGAGGGATGACATAGTTTTGTGACCCCTTGTTGCCCTTGAGGGCGGCGAGGCGTTTTTCTTTGTCGATCTTCCCATCCTTTCCCAAATACACGAACAGGTCGGGCCCATTCGTCGCCACAAAGTCCTCTTGGAAACGAAGGACATCCTGATCCTCGGTCTGCACACGGACCACGGTCCCCGTCGCGCGATGGCCCAAGAGCCCAACGAAGGACCCGCGCGTGAGACGAGGCGACGTCGGCACAAGCTCCGTGGAGGTGGAGCCGAGCGGCAATACGGGTGTCGACGTCGTTGGAGAGGCGGTCATTTCCATGGCATCCGTAAAGATCGCCGGAGGCGCCTCATCGACCACCCGATCATAAAAGAGAGGCGACAACAGGAACCCAACGCCTACCAAAAGAACAAATCCCGTGGCCACCAATACGACCCGAGCTGTTTTCATATAGTGATACATCTATGCCCGTTGCTTAATAAACCGTTGGCCAAGATATTTCCCTAATCCGAACAAGGCAAACACCAGTACGACGAACGCTGCAAAGAAGGAGAGCTTGCCGAAGACGCCCTCGATTTGCGCATACAAATGGCCGAAGAAATACCCCAACGACAGCATCATCCCCGTCCAGACGATCTGCCCCAGGAAATTCAAAAGCAGGTACCGCCTGAACGGGATCTTCACCATTCCCGCCGTCACAAGTACGGCCAGCGCCAATCCGAACCCCGTGGTGATCTTCGAGAACAGGAGGATGAACTGGTTATGCCGATGGAAGACACGCGTCGCGGTCGCGACCGATTCGTCGGTGATGCTGAAATACTTGCCGAAGCGACGGATGAATGGGCGGCCCGAATAATATCCCACCAAGTACCAACCAACATCCCCTAACAGGTCGCCCAACATCAGGCAGAGGTAGGCGGGGACCACGCGCATGATCCCTCCTTGGATGAGGAACCCCGAATAGATGCTCACCATCGGCCCTTCGATGATCGCCAAGGGAATGAGCAGCACGTACTTATAGAGCAGGATGGAGGCAAGGAGAGCGTTCACAAAAAAAGGGATTCGGAGCAAGTATACCTAAAACGGAGGGATTCTGGGAGCATGACACGTACCAACAAAAAACCCCTAAGACGTGGGTCTTTTTCGCGATCGATCGGCCCGCAACGCATCGACCAGAACACAGGCGACGATCGTCAACGCCCCGCCAACGAAGCTCAAGGTCAGGTCATCGGCCGTATCCATCCCACCGCCCGAACGCCGCGAGCCGAACAGGACATCTTCAAGATATTCTTGCATCTCGTAGAGAACCGAGAAGGTCTCATGCGTCCCAAACGCCAGCAGTCCGACCACCCCACGCGGCACCCGCCACGCAAGCCCAGCGGCCAGGTCGCGGAAGACGAGGAACAGCGAACCCGCGACCAAGGGTCCACTCAACGCATGCGCGAACCGGTCATACCAGCCCACCGAAAGATACAGGCGAAATACGTCCCCACAAAAATCCACCAGGATCAGCAAGATCATCGCCACCCACACCCATCCCGACAACCGCTTCCCCACCCAACGCCGCATCACACTATCCACACCATACGCGACCAAAAACACAAATGCCGTGCTAATCACCCGCCCACGCCACGTGTAATCTAAACGAACCTCCAGGATCCCCAAAAGATTCAATAACTCGAACAGGAATAGCCCTAAAAACAATCCATAACCGACCCAGCGCACCCACCGATCCAAACGGGTTTTTCCAGACATAAGCGGATCGAAAAAAGAGAAAATGGCTTCTGGAACTACCGTACACCGAACGCAGAAATGGGCAAACTCCGGACCTTTTAGCATCGTCCGAACTCTTCCCCTATGCATCCTCTCCTTTCGCTCCCCCACCCCCGTCAGGGATTTTTTTGACAGCGCTCCTCCATCCTCCCTACGATCTCCCCATCCCTATGCGCGAAAAAACACCTGGCACGTTTGCAGAAGCGGAATATCAGGACCACGTCTTCCAGGACCTCACCTTTGACCAAGCGGACGCGAACAAGCGCCGTTTCACGGATTGCGTGTTCAAAGACTGCGTCTTGATAAACATGCGGCTCCTCAACACCGACCTCTGCGACGTGACATTCGACCATTGTGAACTCACCCTCGTAGACATCTCCGCCTGTGCGTTCCGTGGCGTGACGTTCCGCCAATGCAAACTCGTCGGCATCGATTTCCGCAAGGCCTCTCCCCATCTCCTTGCCCTCCGCTTCGAAGACTGCCTGATCGACACCGGGAACTTCTCCGGTCTGAAGCTGGCACAGACAGGCTTCCCACGCTGCACGATCCGCGACACCCGCTTCATCGAGACGGACCTGGGCGGCAGCGACTTCTCGCACGCGGATCTCATGGAGAGCCTCTTCCATCAGTGCGACCTGCGGAAAGCAACCTTCGAACGCGCCCAAAACTACGCCATCGACCCGCGGAACAATCGCCTGGAGGGCGCGACCTTCTCCCTTCCGGAAGCCGTCTCGCTCCTGCACGGTTTCGGCATCAAGCTAACTCAATGAAAAAACACCTGTGAAAGGTGTTTTTTCGATCGTCTTGCTTAGACCGCGGGCAATGCATCGCTCGGCGACGCAACGGCATTCCGCGCCCCCTCAACGCTGAAGTCGGAGGCAGAACGAACGTCGGTCCCGAACTGGTAGTCGCCGTAGAAGGCGTCGGAGATGTCATCGATCTGACGGTTCCAAGTGCTGCCGTAGAGGGCGATCGCGACGGATTCGCTGGCGATCGGACGCAGCTGGCGACCGAGAACCACGTAGACGCGCGCATCCGTCTGGAATTTCACGAGCTTGACGCCCGGCTTATAGGTCACGTTCGCACCCAGTGGGATGCTGGCAAGAGCTGAAGCGCTCACCGTCCGCACGCCCGCGAAATCCGTGTACCAGGTGAAGTAGACCTTATCATTCGAGAAGGCATGACGGCGGCCATCGGCACCGATGTAATAGACGGCGCTATCGGCCTGCGTCAGACGGTTACCATCATCCGGAAGCTTGACGAGACTGTGAACGCTGATTCCGAGCCCGCTCAACACGTTGAGACGCGTCGTGAGGGCCGGAGTCAAAGGGGAGACGATCGGAGAGACGATCGGCGAAGTAACGATGGGAGGAGTAATGATCGGGGAAACGATGATCGGACTCGTCACGGTCGCCGGGGCGATCGTGATCGTATAGGGCGCGAATGCGCTAGCGCCAGCCCCGTCATCGACACGCACCTGGAAGGCATACGTCCCGGCGACCGTCGGGGTCCCGCTGATCATCCCATCCATCCCCACGGTTGCGATATTCAAGCCCAGCGGAAAGTTTCCACTGATGATGCTCCAGGTGTAGGATCCACGCCCACCGGTCGCGCGAATGAGCTGGGCAGGGTAGCTCACCCCAACCCGTCCGGAAAGGAGCGGCAAGCTAGGGGTAACCGTGAGCGGCGAAGAAGCGGCCGCAACCGACATCGTAATGATTGGTGCGACACTAGCCCCCGCCTGATCTTCGATCTTGATCGTAAACGAATACGTCCCGGCCACGGTAGGCGTCCCAGAGAGGAAACCGTCGCCCGTCAATGAGAGTCCCGGCGGAAGCTGAGCGGCGTTCAGGACGCGGACCGCGTAGCCCGGAGCACCCCCTTCAGCGGTAAACCGGTAGCTGTAGGCGGTCCCGACCGTAGCGGGGCTCGGGGTCGTCGTGACGGCGCGAAGGGCGGCGGCCGCATTTACTCGCAACGTGAAATCACGATACGCATAACTGGAGCCAGCCGTGGTACCAATGGCATAGAGACGGAAATTATATGTTCCGCTCGCCGTCGGCGTCCCGGACAAGAGGCCCGTGGATGAATCGAGCGCCAGCCCCGGAGGCAAGAAGCTCGAGGTGTAGACAGCCCACTGCGTCGCCCCTAAACGAATGCCGGTAGATGTCTCAAGGGAAAGCTGCTTGGAAAAAGGGGCGCCCAGCGTCGCATCCGCGATCGTAGGGGGATTAATAACGAGGGAAGGCTGGTAGACGTCAAACGTGTAGACGCCTTCGTGCGCCGTACCGGTAGCATCTTCGCCGCGGACCTGCACCACATAAGTGCCAGGAGTCGTCGCGGTGCCGACCGTATTCGCCGCATTATCAAGGCGGCTGACAGCCGTATCAAGCGTCAGGCCGGGTGGCAGCATCCCGCTAGAAACGGTCCAAACGATCGGCGTCGGTGCGGAGGAGGGAGCGGCCTCTAAATAATATGCGCCATACGCAATGCCGGTACGCACCACAATGGTCGAACCGGGAGCATACGTGGTACGGGCAAATGCGGAGGGCGAGGCGGCGAAAAACACGCCAACGATCCCCACGAGGAGGACGAGCGCCTGGGAAAGGCGACGGACAAAGGGAGAAAGAGGAAGCATAAGAAGAGATTATTTTGCTAAGATAAGGCCTTTCTAGCCGAACAAGAAGACAAATGACGGCCCGGATCGGCCGCACATGATTTTAGACGTTCCAAGCGAACGACTCTTACCGCAGCTCGGGCATGGTATCATACGCGCATGATCGGTGAATCTTCTTGGGGCCAGGCCACGCAGGGCGATCCCCTCCCTCCAGGTCAGCCGGAGCTGGTCCCCACAGGGGGCGCTCCTTCGCTTTGGGAACAGGGGCGTGCCTATGCGCGCGCCCATCAAAAAGACCTGGAACGTGAGGCGGCGGACGAGACCCTCGGCAAGCGCTATGGCGAGAGTCTGGTGCGTGGGAAGATGGACCGCTGCGCGAACAACCCGAACGCCTGCATCAAAAGCTACCTGAATCGGCGGGCGGACACGGACCGGCCCCTCAGCGACGTCACCCGAGCGAAAGCGCGCCTCCGCGAGCTTCTGCAGTGGCAGCAGCGAGCAAAGCAAGAGAAGATCGTAAAGAAGCTCCGCAAAAGCCTCAAGAGGCTCCAGACGCGGATCCACCTCGGATTGGAACAGAACGCCCAGAGCCTGATGGCTGAACGCCGCGAAGAGCTGCTGCACGAGGAACGCAAGCTGGACATGCTCCCTCCCGGACGCGCCCCGACGGAGGCACAAGAGGTCATCCGACTCGAAGAGATGTCCCAGGAATACGCTATGGAGGCGTTGGACGAAAAGATTCGGGAAAAGCTCATCGATCCTGCGTCCCTGAACGCACGGATCTTGCATGAGCTGGCGTTGACGGAGACGCCGGACCCGTCGCTGGAAGCCTTTGCCAATCGCGTGCCGGAGGGCCCGTCACCATTAGACGTGCTCGTTAAGCAAGGGTCGCTCGAAATGAAAGACGTGCGCACGATCAAGCAGGTGATGGCCGCGACGCGGGAGGAGATGGCGACATTCGTGGAAAAACGGTTCGTGACGAAACGCGAAGCCGACGTCATTTTGGAGTACGCGGAACGGTACGCGATCGATTTTGTGCATGCCTTCGACCGACGATTGCGGGCCGACCTGCCTCGGCAGCTGTTCGAGGCGGTGCGGGACAACGCACGCAAGGTCGCCTACCAAACCAAGGTCGATAAGCGCACGCTGAGCGGGAGCGACCATGGGGTGCGCCATATCTATCAAGGAAATACGGCCTTCGCGGAACAAATCATCGCGAGCGCGGCGAAGGCGGGGGCGGACCTGAAGCCGCGGGACGCCGTCCTGATCCGACAGATCATCATTGACCACGATTTAGGCTATACGACCCCAGCGGCGCAGACAAAGGAAGGGGCAGGCGCGGCCAAGGACCATCCGTGCGTGGGCTGCAAATATGTGGAGACGAATGCGGCGTATTATCGCGACAAGTTCGGCGAACATGGCTACGAGGTGATGCGCGATGTTTTATTGAACCATAGCTACCCATCCTCGCGGTATGACGGGAAGCGGCCGAAAACGAGTGAGAAGCGGCCGTTCACCTATAACCGTCCGCTGATCCGTTCGGTGGTGTCGACCGTGGACTCGTTGGGGGTGACGGCAGAGACGAAAGCAATGGACCTGTTCCGGCACCCGGAAACGATCGAGGTACTGCAAAATGCACGGATCCATCTCGACGCGCACGGCGGGACAATGGAAGCGGAGCATCTGGAAGCGTTCAAGGCGGATTTACGTGACGCGATCGATAGGCTTGAAGGAGCGGGGCGCGTGTCCGCGGAACGGGCGGCGGCGTATCGGCTGGCGGTCGAGCGAAAATTTGACGTGAAAGTGATTAAGAAGACGATCGGACAGTACGCGGGGATCGTCCGAACGGTGCGCCTAACGCGAAACGCCAAGAATGAGCTAGCCCCAGAGATCCGCATGGACGTGTCGCGACTGCAAGCGCTGGTGGCGGGGGCGTTCGGGGAGGAGGCGTCGCTCGCGGGGTTCAACAAAGCGCTCGAGTCATTCGGGTTTAGGACGAAGGATATGGATGAATTAGGCAAGATCGTGGCCAAGTTGCGGCGCGAGAAGGATGGATACAAACGACAAAAGCTTTTGGAGCGATTGACCTTCACGACCGAGCGGGCCACGTTTGTGATCGGCGACGAAGAGACGCTTGGGTTCCGGGACGAGCGAGCGGAGGAGTTCGCGGCCCTGCAGGGTTCGTTTGCAGCCCTCGCGGAGACATCGCCGCGACAGGAACGGCGGGACCTGTTTCGGCAACTGCTGCGGACGGAGCCGCCGCGGGAACACGAGCTGGTAGAGCGGACGATCAAGCGCTTGGCAAGCCTCATCGACCGTGACGAGCCGGCCCAGGAGCAGCGGTTCACGCAGTTATCTTCCCTGCTCCGGGAGAATGCGGACGATACTGACGGGGTGGAAGCCATCGAGGAGGAGTTCCGGAGGCTCCTTTCCAAGGACGAACGAGCCCGAGTGAAGGGGCCCAGAGGCCGCTCCGCATCCCAACCATTGACAAACGGCTAAGGAAACGCTTACCTTGCCAAGGTCAGCCGGATGTGCCACAGTGGGAGTGTTCGTGCTGATAGTGTTCGAATAACACGAACAGGCAGAAAGCAGAGGAGGAAACGCCATGGAGAAGATCGAAAAGCGGCGAATCAGGGCGAAGGAAGACGATAAGGTCGCTGAGGGCACGGCGAGCACCCCGACCGCTTCGGACGGGATGAGCCCGCTGTGGCGGGAGACGATGGGCCCGTTCTTCGACGCCTTGGGCATCTCGCTCAAGGAAGGGACGGAACGGATCCTGGCAGGCCACAACGGCAAGAAGCTCATCCGCGCGGCGAACGACCGCGCGGCCCAGCAGATGCGCAACCCGCGCTACGTGAGCCCGGAGAGCCTGCGCGCCGTCTTCGGCCCGGACGAGGTGCCGGAAGCGGACTTCCACGAGGCGATGGACAAGCTGCAGGGGGCGCCGACGACGGCAGCGATGGAAGTGCCGGCACGTGGGCCGTTCCTGGGAGGAGCCTTGCCGGAACCGGGGAGCAACCTTCTGTCGCTGCTTCCGGAGCCGGCCGAGAGCAGCAGCCTGCTCAAGGTCCTGGCAAGCAAGGCGACCCTGACCGCGACCAGCCAGGAAGCGATCCAGGCCATGGTCGAAGTGTCCCTCAACGATGAACAGTTGGATGATGTGCCGGAGCGCCTGCTGAAAGAGATCGAGCAGTACGCCCGGGACAACGGCGAAGAGGTCGGGAACGAGTACTTCGAACTGCAGGCCGTCGTCCGGTCACGCAAGTACGGTGAGTACCACACCGACCGCCAGGCGGCCTCCAAGGAGAAGCGAGACCTCCTCTACTCAGACCTGAAGGAGCTGCACATCGCGGCCGGGGAGTTCCATCGAGTCCTGTCGAACTGGGTCGGCAGCATGGAGCGGGGCGTCGGGATGATGGTGTACGCGCTACTCCGCGGACAGCGGCCACAGTATCCGAACCACGCAACGGTCGTGTCCGCTTCGGAAGGCGTGATCGCCGTGCTCAAGCGGGCCCACAGTTCGGTCGGCGGAATGACGGTTCGCGCGATCATCTGCGAGAACGCCCGGGCACGGGAGGTCCTCACGCGGAAGAACCTTCCTCAGCTGGTCGGCAAGCCGAACCTGGAAGGGGTGAAGGCCCTGCTCGGCTGCCGCGCGGACTCCCTGGATACGGTGATGGAGCAGGCCGTCGTGAAGTACGTCATGGCGGTGGCGAGGACGGTCCCCAACCTGCCGGCAGGCAAGGCGGGACCGACACTGGAGGAGCTGCACTCCCTGGGCGAGGAGATCAAGGGCTGGATGGAGACGGGACGAATCGGCAGCGCGGTGCGCAGCACGAACTTCCCCAAGCCCGTGGGACGGAACCAGGCTCCCACGCCCCTCCTCGGCAACGGCGCGCGGCAACGCTGACGAGACCTGCCGAGCGGAACGATTCCGTTCCTGCTCGGCTTCTTTCTTCAAGGCTGTTTCGAACGGAATGAGCTTTGAACCGAAGAACTTGAAACGCGGCGCTTTCTTGACAACGGATCGAAGACGGAAGGAGAACGGACATGGGATACGGCAGAAGCGAAGAGCACGAGCACACGTATCGCTCGACGGAAAGCCTCTATTCGGAAGACGAGGCGACGCGCCGACGCGCAGAGACGGAGCGGGTGGATCGCCTGAATCGGTCGCGCGAGGCCGCGAATACCGAGGAAGAGCGCCGACGCGCACGGCCCATGCCGAAGGCGGCAGAAGCGATCGATCGAAGCCTGGCGCGCCTGAAGATCGAGGAACCGCCGGCGAACGCCAACCGGCTGTACGTCCTGATGATCGACAACTCGTCGTCGAATGAGCTGATCGCTCGGGCGATGTGCGCGAACATCGATCGCTTGCAGGGCTACCTCAGCGGCTTCGCCCAGGATGCTTCCATCGCCATCCAGTGCGTGAGCGACCACTGCGACCACGCGGACATGATCCAGGAGGTGGACTGGTTGCCGCTCACCGGTGACGGCAAGAAGGTATTCCTCGCGGGCGTGAGCCACGTGCGCGGGGCGAGTGGAGGCGACCTTCCGGAAGCCTACGAGTGCGGCCTGCATATCGCCGCGACGAAGTACCGGTTCGGGAACGTCCCGCGCGAGCGGCGCCACCTGATCCTGGTGGGTGATGACGTCGCGCACGGCATGGGCGGCGGGGGCGACCGTGGCTGCCCCGACGAGCGGGACTGGCGCACGTCGCTCGAAGAGGTGCAGGCGGCCTACGGCACCTTCCAGGTGATCGCCTGCGGGACCGACGCACGCACCCTCAAGCTCCAGGAGCAGTTCATCCGGACCCAGGGACGGCTGCGCTACGACCTCGTGGACCTCTCAACCTCCGAACGGCTCGACGATACGGAACGGCGCCGCCTGGTCATCCCGGCCACCATCTTCCTGATGGCGCGCTGCATCGGGACGCGGGTCGCCGAACGTTACCTGACCTCCCTCTTCGAGGACTGGTTGGCGCAGAACCACTACGGCAAGGCGACGGAGACCCGCGCCCGCGAGCAGATCGGCTGGTTCGCGGACTACCTCGAGGTCAGCGCGACGGAACGCCAGGCCCTCCTCAGGCGCATCTTCGGGACCACCTGATGATCCCCTCCCCCGCCTCGTCGGGGGTTCTTTCATAAAAAGGGCGGATTTCTTTTGGTGACGGGTGTGGCCTCGTCACCAAAACACCTCTGCGCTTTCGGAAAGGGATCGAACATGTACACGCAAGAAGAGATCAGGCACCTGGTCGAGGAAATCTCGCGGCGGATCCGCAATGATGATCCGAGCGAGATGGAAGGAGTCCTCGACGCCCTGCTGCGACTCGGGAAGGAGCCGCCAGGCTTCAGACCAGAACTGCTGGTGGATGCGCATGTCGCGCTCGCGACGCTCGACCATCGGCACCTGCTGGCGGCGGTGCGGCTGAGCGAGCGGCATGGACTCGCGGCAAAACAACCGGAACTCCTGCTCGTGGCGCGTCGACACGGGAACATCCGGGCGGTCTACGAGCTGATCACGGCGCGGGATGAGCGGGCGTGTCCGGCCCTGGAGATGCCCGATTTCGCGACGTGGTTCGAGGAACATGGGCTGTTCCGCTTCGACCTCTATCATCGAGGAGGATATCACTTCTTCATCGAGGAGGAAGACGCGGACCTCATCCGCACGATCATCGCGACGATGGTGCCGTCGCCGGAAACGTTCTGGTCACGCGCGTTGGCGCGGATGCAGGATAAGGCGGGGCCGATCAACGAGATTCGGGTCGCGTTGCTCGAACGACTGGCGCGCGATCAGGCTCCGATAGTCAATGATCGGGCGGGGTGGTCGCGCAAGGCAGATGAGGATTTCCCCCTGTTCTGCGAAAAAGAGGGGCTGGCGCTCATCGAACAGGCTCAGGTAGGCAATGAGGAGCGTGGCGGATCGAGTTCGGTCTTCGTGGCGCGCGATGCGGATGGGATCTTCAAGATCTTCAAGGAACGCCTCGCCGAGCCGCCGTTCTGCCGTGTGCATGAGCCCATCGAGAGCGAGGAAGCCTTGCACGCCCGACTCACGGGCTGCACGGGCATCCCTCGCTGCTATGGGCGGACCGATGTGGATGCGTCGCTCTCGCTCCTCCGCCTCGAACTGCGCTACGGTCAACGGCTCACCGATTACATCGACACGGGCAAGCGCTTGTCGATCGACGATGCGTGTGCGGTGGTCGGACGGATCGCGGACATCCTGCATGATGCGCACCTGCGCGGGGTCGCGCATCTCGACGTGCAGCCGCAGAACATCAAGATCGACGGACGTGACGTAAGCCTGCTCGACCTGGGGGAAAGCCGATTCTTCCCGGATGGCCAGCGTTCCGGACCGTGCCGGATCCATAATCCGCGTTATGCGGCACCGGAGACGGTGCGGTGCGCGGAGGCGAGCCGGGATTCGGACCTGTTCGCGCTCGGGGTCGTCTTCGCGGAACTCGCGTACGGTGAGCACCCGTTCATGCCGTACGGGGACAGCCATTCCCCCAGCCAGCTGCGGTTTCTCGCGTATGCGCTGGGGAATGCGCACACGCGATTCGAGCGACCGCCCGGCGACGAGCAGGATCCGCGGCTCGCGCTCATTCCACGCCTGCTCGCCCGTGCCCCAGAGGAACGGCCTTCCATCACGGAGGTCGTGCGGCAGCTGAAGCCTTCACGCACCCACTCGATTCGCCATTCCGGGCGCATCGTGCAGGTGGCATCGGGAACGGTGATCGTGCCCGTACGGATGGGAGTGCCGCACGATGGGCACATCCGCTTCCTCGCGCGACTGCTCGAGCTGGGGTACCGGATCGACATCTGGCTGCACCACGCCTACCACCTGCGACCCGCGGATCCGCTGCACAAGTGGGACGTGGCCAAGATCATCGCCAAGAGCCTCATCCGAAGGGGCTTCGACCTGGAGCGGGTGCGGTTCCGCTACGTCCCCCTCTTCGCGACGGAAGCGGACCGGCAGCTCTACAACGCGAACATGCGACCGGAACAGCTCGTCGCGATCGCCTCAGGGAATCCCGAAGCCTGGGCCGCCTTCCCCGGGCTGCCGATCATCGACCAACGCGCTCTCTTCGGACAAGAGGGCACGCCCTACGAAACCCGTTCGTGGGGTGAGCGGCTGCGCAAGGCCCTGCGCGAAGATGACCGTACGACCTGCGCGGATCTCCTCGCGGATGGGGCGGAAGAGGTCTTCTCCCTGAGCGAGCTGCGAAGGTGGTGCCTGAAGGTGGAAGCTCCTCGGCGGTTCGTGTGGGATGGCCTGTCCGGAAAGCACGTGTACGCCATCATTCAAGAGGATGGGTCCGCCGACGGCCCACGGCGCAAGCGCGTCAGCCTCTACGGCACGCCCGAGGAGACGGTGCTCGCAGACCTCCCGGGCGCACGTTGGGAAGACCGCTTCGCGCGTGACAGCGTCCTCATCCATGACGGGAAGCGTCGTCTCCTGCGCTGTGAAGGCGCGGAGCTGGATGAAGACGGTAACCACTTCATCCACTTCCGTCTCCTCGACGCATAAACACACCTGACCGAGCCTTCCCTGGAACGCTCGGTTTTTTCATGCCATAGTGGACCCACCTATGCACGTCATCATCTTGCGAGGGGTTTCCGGGTCAGGGAAAAGCACGTGGGCATCACGATTCGCAGGCCGGGCGACGATCCTGTCGACGGATGATTTCTTCTATATCGATGGGGTATACCGACACGACCATACAAAACTGCGCGAATATCATGGGCGGACCTTCCGCCTCTTTCTCGATGCGCTGAACCGTGGGGACCGGTTGATTATCGTCGACAATACGAACGTCGAGCCTTGGGAATTCTCTCCATATGCCCTCGCGGGCGAGGCGTTTGGATGTAAGACGGAACTCCTCACCTTCCGCTGTTCGCTCGAGACGGCACTCGCCCGCAAGCAACTCGTGCCCGTCGAACAGATGGAACGGATTTATGATAATTTCGAGGCATGGACCAAGCGGATGCCGGGGCGGTTTC
>JACCDN010440871.1_pt1 | contig 16359 bp, 14 predicted proteins | sample 7441691 | NCBI WGS metagenome assembly JACCDN01 (sample SAMN15323439, study PRJNA562643) | freshwater metagenome | isolation source: river surface water | place: USA:Blue River Watershed | collected 2017-08-16
AAGACGCTGAAAGATCTGGTCGCGCGCTACCCGGACTCCAAGGCTGCCGGTGCTGCCAAGCAACAACTGAAGAAGTAACAGGCATGTCAGACGCAGCACGCGCGGACCTGGCGCAAACGGTTCGCCTGACGGAAATATTTTTTTCCCTGCAAGGCGAAGCCGCCCGCTCCGGCCTACCGACCGTTTTTGTGCGCCTGACGGGTTGCCCGTTACGCTGCACCTGGTGCGATACCGAATACGCCTTCACAGGGGGCACGCCCACACCAATTGCCGACATTCTGGCCAAGGTGGCAACATTCCCGACGAAGCGCGTCTGTGTCACCGGTGGCGAGCCTCTGGCGCAAAAATCCTGTCTGCCTTTGCTGACAGCCTTCTGTGATGCAGGTTATGACGTTTGCCTGGAGACATCAGGCGCGCTCGACATCGGCCCCGTCGACCCGCGGGTGGCACGCATTGTCGATCTGAAAGCACCCAGCTCTGGCGAATCCGAGCGCAACCTGCTGAGTAACCTACCCGACTTACGCACCACCGATGAAATCAAGATTGTGCTCGCTTCGCGTGCTGATTTCGAGTGGGCGCAAAACATGATCCTGACGTACGCGTTAACACAGCGTTGTGACGTGGTGCTGTCGCCCGTTGCCGGTCAATTGAACCCCACCGATCTGGCCGAGTGGATTCTGGCAGAGGGCCTGCCTGTCCGCTTCCAGATCCAGCTCCATAAATTGCTCTGGAGTGATGCCCGTGGCAAATAATGACCTGATGGCGCCCACCGCGGTTGTTCTCCTCTCCGGTGGCCTGGATTCGGCAACAACCCTGGCCATGGCACGCCACCAGGGATTCGCTTGCCATGCCATCGCTTTCGATTACGGCCAGCGCCACCGCGCCGAACTGGATGCCTCGCTACGCCAGGCCAAAGCGCTGGGAGCATTGACGCACCGGATCGTGCATGTCGACATGAATCAGTTTGGCGGGTCTGCACTCACCGATTTCAGTATCGACGTACCCGAAGCACACAGCCAACCCGGCATTCCATCCACGTACGTTCCAGCCCGCAACACCGTGATGCTCTCCCTGGCGCTGGCACTAGCCGAGACTTTGAACAGCCGAGATATCTTCCTTGGCGTCAACGCCGTGGATTACTCAGGCTACCCGGATTGCCGTCCGGAATATATTGCCGCCTTTGAGCACATGGCGAATCTGGCGACCAAAGCCGGCGTCGAGGGAACGCGCTTTCGTATCCATGCCCCACTGATTGACCTGAGCAAAGCCGACATCATTCGCGAAGGTACGGCACTGGGCGTTGATTACAGCCTGACGGTCTCCTGCTACCAGGCCACCCCTGAAGGCCTGGCCTGTGGCCACTGCGACTCGTGCGCGTTACGGGCCGAAGGCTTTGCCGCGGCCGGCATCGCTGATCCGACCCGGTACACGGCCCGTTAATACAAATTTAGCGACGTCGCTCCCAGCAGCTGAGCTGGGCAACCGTGTGCTGGAATTTACGCGCCGTTTCACGGATGACAAAGGGCACATCACGCGGCTCACCGACTGGCACGAAATCTCGGACCAGCTGTTCACGCAAGGCATCCAGCGTGGTGTAACGCTCCCCATCCCGTTTAAAACCGCCCAACCACTGCGCTCTTGGCGTGTGTTCAGCCAACCAGGTGTAGGGCGACGTCAAGACCAGCAGCCCGCCCGGCACAATCCGCTGCCCGATATCCGAGAGGAACTTCATCGGGTCGTACAGCCGGTCGATCAGATTCGCGGCAATCACCAGATCATAATCTCGAAGCGTCTCCTTGAGGTTACAGGCATCGCCCTGCCAAAAAGCCACGCGATCTGCACAGTCGCTAAAACCAAGGTGCTTCAACGACACCTCTCGGAAAGACTGCAATTCACCTTCATCGGTCAGGGCATAGCGCACGAGCCCCTCACGAACGAGCTCATCGGCCAGGTTGATAAAACGCGCCGAAAAATCGACACCCGTCACTGATTCAAAACCCCTGCACGCTAGCTCAAAGCTGGTACGCCCCACCGCACAACCAATATCCAACGCACGGCGTAACGGACGATCACCCATCTGTGCCACCGCCATTTTTGCCACCGCGGCAGGAAAATTCGGCACATCGAAGTAGGATGCACCGAAATGGAACTCGGCATATTGCGCCAGCAGTGCATCATCTTCATAGCGCGACACTTGCGGCACAATGGGCGTACCGCCAACGACGTATCGGAACCCGGCATGCTGGAAGAAATGGCGTCTAAACGCATAGCGTGAGGCACGCAACGCCTCATTACCACAAGAGATCCAGCTGCCACCCTTCATCAAATTGTGACGCTCGTCGAACGTTGGAATCGAGAAATCGTCATACAGCGGATGTGCCTCGAACCCGGCAAAAGGATAAATCGGTGTACAGGTCCATTGCCATGCATTACCCACAACATCGTAGAAATCGCCGTGTACAAACGTATTAACGGGCACGGCACAGCGGCTACCGGACAAACGCCGCTGTGCAGGCGTATCCGCAGCAATCCCTGCCGTGTCATAAAGTCGAACCCACTCATCCTCCGTTGGCAAACGGAACAACAGCCCCGTCTCTGCCGCCTTCCAACGACAAAAAGCCTCGGCCTCCAGGCAATTCACGTCAACCGGCCAATCCCACGGCATAGGAACCTCTTCGCACATCAGGCGCAAGTACCAGCCACCGTCCCGCTGGATCCAGAAGGTGGGCACAGTGGCTTGCGCAAAATTTCGCCAGCCCAAACCTTCCTCATTCCAATAGGCATCATTGTGATACCCACCCGCCTCAACAAATTCCAGATACTCGGCATTGGACACGAGCATTCGGCCCGCCTTGAATGCCGGTACCTCACTGACATGCGTGCCGTACTCGTTATCCCAGCCATATCGACGGGCATCACCACCCGTCGCACATGTCTCTGCATGCGGGCTCCCCTTGCCGAGGCGCACAGAACCTGCCAGCACGTCCACCAACGCATTCGCCGGCGCGGTGCGGCTCATGCACAAGGCAGACACGGCGGGCATCCAGTCGGGCTTCGCCTGCACATAAGACAAACGGTGCTGGCGAATCAATACGGAAGAGGTTTCCAGGTGAATCAGCTCGTGTTCAACCCCCATCAGTATCGACCACCAGGGGTTGTCCCAACCGATTGAGCCTTGCCAAGGCGCCTGCGCAATCACCTGCAGCACAGTCGCCCGCACCGCATTCCGATAGGCTTTGACCTCTGCCACCGTTGGCCAGTCGTAGTGCGCCTCGTTCAGATCGTCCCAGCTCATTTCATCAACGCCCACGGCAAACATCGCTTCAAACCGGGGATTAATCCGCTCGGGAATCAGCTTGGCCAGCAACAGTTTGTTGACGAAAAACGTCGCTGTGTGACCAAAATAAAAAATGAGGGGGTGCCGCAGCGCAATGGGCTTCTCGTAATAGGCCGCGTCCACCGACAGACATCCGAACAATGATTCGTAGCGCTCAAAGGTTTCGGTGAAATATGCCGCTAACTGTGCCCGGCAGGCAGCCTCATCAAGACCACACCAATCGGGAGACAACGGAAAGAGATTCTTATCGGGAGAAGTCATGGGCTTTTTCTTGAGCGAAGGGCGCCATTTGTCCAAGACAAATGTAGGGCTCTATTTTATGTCATTCCAGTAAATTGACGAGAAAGTTGTTAAACACTATAATATTGCCTCTTCGCAGTGCCCTGGGGGTTGGTAGCTCAGTCGGTAGAGCAGCGGACTTTTAATCCGTTGGTCGTGGGTTCGAATCCCACCCAACCCACCAGATACTTTCGGCTATAATGCCGCACGGCCGGGTCGTTAGCTCAGTTGGTAGAGCAGCGGACTCTTAATCCGTAGGTCGAGTGTTCGAGTCACTCACGACCCACCACTACCGGTGGTACTGGCCAAACTTGAAACCGCCCACGAGGCGGTTTTTTGTTATTCAAGGCCTGAAACACCCTTCGGCCACCAGTAGCACCTCGAAAAAAAGTGGTAGATGTTCCTGTAAGTGAACGACAGCTGTTATCCTGCACTAGCGTCAATAAGATTTGTACGAGGTCTCAATGAAATGCGTCGATGATTTTCGATTGAAGTTCGGAAAAAAGGAAATCGTTCCTATCGTCATAGGCGGGATGGGCGTTGATATCTCCACGGCACAACTTGCCGTCGAAGTCGCAAGGCTGGGTGGCATTGGCCACATTTCAGATGCGATGGCGCCGGATGTGTGCGACAAGCGCTTCAATACGACGTACGTCAAAGATAAAACCAAGTTCTACAAGCTGAACATTTCCAATTCGGACAAATCACTCGTCAAGTTTGACCTTGGCCTGATCGCCGAAGCCACCAAGATGCACGTGGCGGCATCGATGGAAGCCAAGCGTGGCGACGGCATGATCTTCGTCAACTGCATGGAAAAGCTGACGATGAACGCCCCGCGCGACACCTTGCGCGTGCGTCTGGCATCGGCGCTGGATGCCGGTATCGATGGCATTACCTTAAGTGCCGGTCTGCATCTGGGTTCATTCGGCCTGATTGAAGATCACCCGCGATTCCGCGATGCCAAGCTGGGCATTATCGTTTCCTCGGTGCGCGCTTTGCAGCTCTTCCTGCGGAAAAACGCCAAACTGAATCGTCTCCCGGATTACATTGTGGTTGAAGGCCCGCTGGCTGGCGGCCACCTGGGCTTTGGCGCCGATTGGGCGCAGTACGACCTGGCCACCATCGTGGCAGACATTGCCCGTTACCTGAAAGAGGAGCACCTCGACATTCCAGTCATCGCCGCTGGCGGTGTCTTCACGGGTAGCGATGCCGTGTCACTCATGGAAAACGGCGCCTCTGCCGTACAGGTCGCCACCCGCTTCACCGTCGCCAACGAATGCGGCCTGCCCTACAACGTGAAGCAGGAATACTTCAAAGCCAGCGAACAGGACATCGAAGTCAACAACATCTCGCCAACGGGCTACCCGATGCGCATGCTGAAGAGCTCGCCCGCCATTGGTTCCGGCATTCGCCCGGGTTGCGAGTCGTATGGCTATCTGCTCGACGGCAATGGCAATTGCGCCTACATCGATTCGTATAACCGTGAAATCGCGCTGCACCCACACAGCAAGAAAATTTCAGTGATGGACAAAACCTGCCTGTGTACGCACATGAGCAACATGAATTGCTGGACGTGCGGCCACTACACTTATCGATTGAAAGACACGACGCATCGCCATGCTGATGGCAGCTACCAGACTTTGACTGCGGAACATATTTTCAAAGACTACCAATACAGCGTCGATCAGAAGATAGCCTTGCCCGCGCTGGAAGCATAAACGACAAACCTGCGAACTCTTAATCCGCAGGCCGGGTGTTCGAATCGCGCACGATCGACCAACCATCTCTTGCGAGCGCAGCTCTCGGCAGGAAACAAGGCAAGGATCACCAAAACCACTAAGGTTGAACTCTTTAGTGGTTTTTTTGCACTTGAACAGCCGAAGCAATCTTTGGGCGCCCCTATGAACTTTCTACGCTGCTTACCCCCCACCCTGCTTGCCCTAATAGCTATCGGCGCACATGCATCCAGTGTCGAATGCACGGTCACAGTTCGATCAGAACCCCACCGGGTTCTGATCAAGTCGGCGGTAACGCCTTACGATGTCACAAAGATCGACTTTGACAACGGCTTCAGATTCGCCGGCCAGGTTTTGCAATCCACCAACAAACTCAAGACCTACACCTACTTCGACTCGAAAGATCGATACGTTCTGATTCATACCAACACCGAATCGTTGAACGACAAGCGCTGTGACAGCCCGCTTGGCGAAAACACCGTTTACTCACCAAGGCTGGAACTTGAGCTCTCTTACCAATGCCGCATGACGTGTGACGCCTCATGAAGAAACTGTTTCTAGTTGCGCTGATGTGGGCCACTCAATGTGCCTTCGCTCAAAGCAACCCCATCCGCATCGTTTTTGTTGGGGATATCATGCTCGACGAAACCCCCGGACAATACATAAAGCGGGGGAAAGACCCCTTTCAATTCTTTGCGCCAATTCTAAATGCTGCCGACATTACCATCGGCAACCTTGAATGCGCCATCGGCACCTCTGGCAAAAAGGAGGATAAGCCATTCACTTTCATGGCAAACCCCAGGGTCATTCCTGTCCTGAAAAAGCATTTCACCAGCGTGTCACTCGCCAACAATCATAGCGTTGATTACGGCACAAAACCCTTCGAGCACATGCTGAATCTGTTGGATAACGCCGGCCTAAGTTACTTCGGGGGTGGACGTAATATCCGTGCAGCCCATCAGCCCGTCCTGTTCAACGTAAAAGGGAAGCGGATCGCCATTCTGGGCTACAACGAATTCTTTCCTCGGAGCTTTGAAGCCCTGGATGACCGCGCAGGCATCGCCTGGAGCGACGATGACTACGTGATGTATGACATCCAGCAAGCGAAAGACAAATACCAGGCAGACTATGTGATCGTGTTCCCGCACTGGGGCATTGAACATGAAAAAACGGCCTCAACTCGACAAGTAGCGCTGGCCCATCTCATGATCGACCACGGTGCGGATGCCGTCATTGGTGGACACCCACATGTCACCCAGAACACCGAGATCTACAAAGGCAAACCAATCTTCTACAGTTTAGGCAACTTCGTATTCAACGGTTTTGATGATGACGACGCCAATACCGGTTGGGTCGTTCGGCTGACGCTGGATGACAATCAGCCCATACAATCTGAAACCTTTGTTGCCAAATTAGATCGCAATGGCATTCCCAGACCCGCCAAGAATCAACGTGAATTAACCACGGAACACTAGTCACTCTGGCTCTAAAATGCATCAAAGGAGGCATCATGACTAACCCCGTCAGTCTTCTGGCAGACATTCCTGAACAGTCCTGCACCGAGCTGTTTTCGACCCTACTCCATCATAAGCACTGCCGCATTGAACGGATCGTATCTTTCGGCCAGGCTAGCCCTGAGGGTTTTTGGTACGACCAGGCATGGGACGAATGGGTTCTACTTGTTCAGGGTAGCGCAGAACTTGATCTGGGTGGGCAGACGTTGGCGCTGTCGCCGGGTGACCATGTGTTTATCCAGGCAGGGCAGAGGCACCGGGTGCTTCGCACCTCATCGACACCGCCTGCGATTTGGCTGGCCGTTCACCTTGAGGCTCAAGCCACTACTGCCTAACTGACCGCAACAGCACTGATGAGTTGAGCTGATGCCAAGAAAAACAAGTCGGACGACTGACGAGCAAGTACGCCTAATTGGGTATTTATTTTCAAACGGATCAGCGAGAAACTTCATGCAACAAGGTTACTGCATGTCGATCATCTCGCCGCCTACCTCACCGCACTGCACACAACAGGCTATTTGGCAGGTAGGCTTTCGCCCGTTTTTTATACTGACCTGTTTTGCCGGTGCTTTTCTTCCATTGCTATGGGTACTTGTTTATGCCGGAACGATCAGCTTGCCCAACCCAAGTTTCGACCCTGTCGTTGCACCTACACGCTGGCATTCGCATGAAATGTTTTTTGGCTTCGGATGGGCACTGCTGGGCGGATTTTTACTAACGGCCTCTAAGAACTGGCTAGGCATTCGAGGCCGACACGGTGGGTTTCTGATCGTTTTATCGGCGTTCTGGGTGCTAGACCGTATCGTGGTTGCCTTCGCAGCCAGCTGGGCACCGATTGCCATCTACACAAGCTCCGCTCTATTCCTGGTCACAATTATTGCTGCGCTGGAATTTGACCTGATTCGCCATCACGCTTCGGACAGCTATCCGGACAACTATTATCTGGTTCTTTCACTCCCCATGTTCATCGTTGCCAAGTTTGCCATGCTGAATAACGATCTAGATCCGGCAATCGGGACATCGATGACTATGGGTCTTTTTAGGCTTGCATTTCTAGTGATGCTTGAAAGGACGATGCCGGCCTTTATGAAAGGGGCCTATGCCATCGATTTAACGCAATCGGGCTGGATGCGCCATATGATCAAAGCCATAGGATTGGCGCTCGTTTTCTCCTATTGGCTTCCGAACGCGCTGGTCACGGCTTTGTGTCTTTTGCTTTCTATTCTGTTGGTTATCCGCATATTGCAGTGGCACCCCCTCAAAGGATTCATGCGACTAGACATTGCTGTCATGTACATCGGCTATCTGGCAATCGTCGTGAATCTTCTGTTGATTGCCAGCGCACCACTATACGGTCATTGGATGTCGACGGCTTCTATCCATGTGTTTACGTTAGGCACCATTGGTGTCATTGCCCCCGCCATGATTGTCCGCATCAGCAATGGACATACCGGGCGGAAAGTGCAATTTAGTGGTTGGGACAAACTGCCCCTATACCTCATGATCATCGCCCTTGTCAGCCGAGTTGCCCTACCCTTCTTCTTGCCGGAGAAATACACGATGGCACTCTATGTAGCGGCAGGCTGCTGGCTTTTGGCATTTTTGATTATCGGATACCGATACATGCCATTTCTCTTGAAACCACGCATAGATGGGCGCTTACATTAGTGGCTACGATAGATGAACGACAATAATCTAAATGCCTTCGACCTTCCTGACCGGGAATGCATTATTGCCACCCTAAGCCAGGTGATTGACCCTGAAGCTGGCATTAATATTGTGGATTTGGGTTTGATCTATGACGTCCAATGGATCGATACGACACTCAAAATCACCATGACCATGACATCACCAGCCTGTCCGGTCGGCGACCTGCTCTTGGCGGATGTCGAAAAATGTCTACGTAAAACACTGCCACCGTCTGCTGAAATCAACCTTGAACTTAGCTTTAACCCGCTATGGGAGCCAAGCATGATGTCACCCTCCGCACGAGAAACCTTTGGTTGGTAATGTGATCGAGTTAAAACCAACGTACCGCTTCCCCTTCTTATTGTTAGGGCTGGCGTCATTGGTTGCCGGTCTCTTTAGCGGAATTGCCCGGCTAGGCATCCAGACACCCGGCGTCTATCAGAGCATCAGCGGCATGCACAGCGCGCTGATGATTTCAGCTTTTTTTGGCACGATTATCGGCCTGGAACGTGCCGTAGCGACCCGTTATTTGTGGGCCTATCTGGCACCGTTGATGAGTGGCCTCGGGGGACTGGTGCTGGTATTCATCCCAGAGGCAATCATCGTACCCATTCTATTTACCTTATCCAGCCTCGTATTCACTTGCGCCAGTGCCACGATCCTGAAAAAACAACGCGCACTATTTACATACACACTTTTTATCGCAGGAGCGCTTTGGCTCGCCGGGAATCTGTTCTGGTTAGCTTCCGGGAGTCTGTGGTCCAGCATCCCTTTCGGACTAGCCTTTCTCATCGTGACCATCGCAGGAGAGCGACTGGAGCTGACAAGGTTCATGAAACCCAATCCGATTGCGGCCCGATTATTTGCGTTAATTCTTCTGACAATTGTTGGCGGCGGCATGATTTCTAGCGTCACTAATTTTCAGAACAACGTGCTCTATGGCAGTGCGCTCTGCGGGCTATCTATCTGGCTGATCCGGTTTGATATTGCCCGCAGAACAATCTTCAAAGAGGGCATTACCCGGTTTGTTGCCGTATGCCTACTTAGCGGCTACTTTTGGCTCTTTGCTGGAGGGCTACTATTCGCAACAGGTGATCTCTCGTCACTTGCCTACCAGAAAGATGCTGGCATTCATGCTGTCGCACTCGGGTTTATATTTTCCATGGTCATTGGCCATTCACCCATCATATTTCCGGCAATTATGCGGGTCAGCATTCCGTTCTCGACCCTGCTATACATCCCATTAGGGCTGCTTCAATTGGGCGTCGCATTACGTATCATGGCGGTAGCCACCCAGGAAGGCATCTTCCGTGTTGCAGGCGGCGTGCTCAATGAAGCGGCCATCCTTCTGTTTATAGCGACTCTTATTCTTCAAGTATTTCGTGGTCGGAGGCAACGGGTGTTGACCTGACCAGATCGGACTGGCGTGCGGACTTTTTCAGAAGGCGCTCGTTTTTGTCCGCATTGGCAAAAACAAAACGCCCTGCCAACACACACCCTTTCATTCCAGGATCGCACTCACGCTGCCCAACCTTCTGGCAACGCCCTTTAATTTCGTGAGGGCAACCCCATGAGCTCACGGCAAGTACCTGCTCGGGATATCAGTACGCAATACACTTCTCACATACCGTCCCCGTCACATCTCTTCGCAAATGCGCTTCGCGCAGCCGGACAAATTCGGGTGAGTTCCAGGCGTCCATAAATGACGTTTTATTGAGATCTCCCATCGTCCAGTTGGCAGTCGCATCAAAGCAACATGCAGAAAGCCGGCCTTCTGCAGTCACGTGGCCTTCCGTAAAGGCGGACCAGCAAGGCAACGGTTCACGCAGACTACCAATACGACCCTGGTTGCCCGCAGTGGGTTTATAGCCGAGCTCTTCTTCGCGCTGTGTCGCAAAAGCCCCCATGGAATACAGCGGTAACCAATAGTGCTGATCCACATAGGGCGTTACCTTTTCATGGATCAAGGTTTCCATAAGCTGTTGCTGCGCGCCGTCATACTTGATTGAGGAGGCATATAAACCTGTTTGATACCCCCCGCGCTCCCGTACCTCCCAGGCATCCTTCACGTTTTCATAAGCCCGGTGAAATAATTTCTTTGAAACCCCCATGATTTCTTCAAACTGTTCTTCGTCTGCCGCATTGCATGACCACTTGAGTGAATCCAGACCCGCCTTCATGCATTCTTCGACAGCTTCTGGAAAAGCCATCGAACCATTCGATGTCAGAAAGACATAGGGCATGCCAATTTCCTGCTTGAGGTATCGGATGCAATCGACAAGCAGTTTGGGTGCCATGAAAGATTCACCCAGATAGAAAACGCCGATCTCTTCAACCCCCGCTTCACGCATTTCACGGGTAATCCGTTTGAAAAGATCGAGATCCATATCCCATTTAGGTTGAACCTCTCTATTCCTCAGGGCGCAGAAGCCACATCGGTAATTGCAGCGTGGCGAAATCTCGATCTTGACGCTCTTGGGTGCCGGCAATGTCGCATGCTGGTAGGCTTCAGGAATTCGTGTAATCGCGTCAATTCGATCGGTAATCATCACAGTCACCACAGGTAAGGGATAAGTAGATACTCTCAAGCTCGCCATACACTGTATATACCCAATACGAGGTACGGTATGGACACGAAATAACTACAACAAAAAAGGGAGCGATAACATGATCGCTCCCTCCGTTGCGTAGCTACTCCTACGATCTGATTATCGGCGTTTTCTCACTACCTGATGCGGACGGAACAAGTAGCCCACCGAACCAAAGCCGCTCCAGACATGCACCAGACGGGTGAACGGGAACAGTACAAACAGGGTCATCCCGAACAACAGGTGGATCTTGTAGGCCCACGACACGGTGGCTAGATACCCGGCCGCACCCGGCTGGAAAGTCACGATCGACTGTGCCCAGTTGGCGAGCAGAATCATCACGCTGCCGTCCATATGACCGGCCGAGACCGGAATGGTCAGCAGACCGAGCGCCAGCGTCACGAAGATCCAGACCAAGATGAAGATATCCATACCGGTACAGGTCTTGCGGATACGTGGGTCAGTCAGACGGCGATGCAAGAGCAGCAGCACACCGATCATGGCCATCGAGCCCATGACGCCACCAGCGAGCATGGCCAGTAACTGCTTGCTCTCGGTGCTCAAACCCAGGGCGTGATACAGATCCTTGGGGGTGAGCAGCCCAGCAAAGTGGCCGAAGAACAGGCCGATGATGCCGATATGGAACAGGTTGCTGCCCAGACGCAACTGACCACGACGCAGTAATTGCGATGAATCGGCCTTCCAGGTGTACTGGTCCCGGTCATAGCGGATCAGGCTGCCCAGCAGGAAAATCGACAGTGCCACATAAGGGTAGATGTCGAACAGGAGATTATTCAGATAGTCCATGGTTACGCTCCCAGAGTTTCAACCGCTGCAGATTTCGCGCTGCCTGCACGTGGCATAAATTGCACAACGGATTCTTCCTTACCCGAACCGTAGTCCGGCGTCGAACAGCCGCCACCGAAGGTTACCGGCTCTTCTGCCCAGACCTTGTCGAGCTTGTCGTAGTCTTCCTGCTCGGTACTGAAATCCATCGGCACGAATGTGATGTCGATGGACTTCTCACCGGCCATCTCCAGCAAGGCCGAGCACAGCAGGTAGTAATGGCTGCCACGCTTCGCGAGGTTCTCGCCAATGTTGCGCACCAGATGCGTCACTTCCATCAGCAACGACTTCGCTTTGGCGGCGTCTAGCTGCGACAGGTATTCCAGAAAGACCGGCAGGTAATCCGGCAGTTCGCTGGGCGGCAGATCAAATCCTGACTCACCGTACAGGGTGAGCAGATCGACCATGGCCTGACCACGATCACGCGATTCACCATGGACGTGCTCGAAGAGGTACAACGACGTGCCACGACCTCGGTCGAACAGCGCCACGTAGTTCTCTTCATGCAGGTAAAGATCACCATTCGAAAGATGCTGATACAGCGCATCCAGACGGCCGCGCTTGATGGCCGACTCGGCATCGGTTGCCGCCTTCAGTTCGTCCAGGTGATCGAGCAAGGCCTGATCCGGATAGTGCAGGAGCAGCGAAATCGCTTTCAGAGTTCTCGCTTGCATCATTTCACCTCATGGATCGGGATGACACGTTCGCCGTTCTTGCGACCAAACAGGCTGGTCTCCGAATCACCGTCCGAGCAACCATTGCCGAACGAGAAGCCACAGGAACCCTTCATATCGAACGCGTTTTCGGCATATTCACGGTGCGTCGTCGGAATCACGAAGCGATCTTCGTAGTTGGCAATCGCCAGGTAGCGGTACATGTCCTCGACTTCAGCCACATTCAGACCGGCCTGCTCCAGAACAGCCTGGTTGTCGAACTTGGCAACATGGCGATCGCGCATGAAGCGGCGCATGGCCAGCATGCGATTCAGCGCGTCGTGTACCGGCTTCTCTTCACCTGCGGTGAGCAGGTTGGCCAGATACTTGACCGGGATGCGCAACGATTCGACATCCGGCAGCACGCCCTTCATCTGGACCTGGCCCTTCTCGAGCGCGGTGTTGATCGGCGAGAGCGGCGGCACATACCAGACCATCGGCAGCGTGCGGTATTCCGGGTGCAGCGGGAAGGCAATCTTCCAGTCAATCGCCATCTTGTAGACCGGCGATTGGGCCGCGGCATCAATCCAGGCTTGCGGCACACCGTCACGCAGTGCAGCGGCACGCACTTCTGGATCATTCGGATCCAGGAACATCTTCAGTTGCTCGTGATACAGATCCTGCTCGTTTTCGCTTGAAGCCGCCTGCTCAATGCGGTCCGCATCATAGAGCAAGACCCCCAGGTAACGAATACGACCGACGCAGGTTTCCGAACAGACGGTGGGCTGACCTGACTCCAGACGCGGGTAGCAGAGAATACACTTCTCGGACTTGCCGCTCTTCCAGTTGTAATAGATCTTCTTGTACGGACAAGCCGACACACACATGCGCCAGCCACGGCACTTGTCCTGGTCGATCAGCACGACGCCATCTTCTTCACGCTTGTAGATTGAGCCAGCCGGGCACGCCGCCACACAAGCTGGGTTCAGGCAGTGCTCGCACAGACGCGGCAGATACATCATAAAGGTGTTTTCGAACTGTCCGTACATCTCTTTCTGGACGTCTTCGAAGTTGGTGTCTTTCGAGCGCTTGCTGAACTCGGTACCAAGAATCTCTTCCCAGTTCGGGCCGCCTTCGATCTTTTCCATACGTTCGCCAGTAATCAGCGAACGCGGACGCGCGACCGGTGCTGCCTTCGACAGCGGTGCATTTTGCAGATGCTCGTAATCGAAGGTGAACGGCTCGTAGTAATCGTCAATTTGCGGCAGATCCGGGTTGGCGAAGATCTTGGAAAGGATCTTGAGCTTCGAACCCATCTTCAGTTGCAGCTTGCCGTTAGACTTGCGTTCCCAGCCACCGTTCCACTGTTGCTGGTCTTCCCAGTTATGCGGGAAACCCACACCCGGTTTTGTTTCAACGTTGTTGAACCAGGCATACTCGACGCCCTCACGCGTGGTCCAGACGTTTTTACAGGTCACAGAGCAGGTATGGCAGCCGATACACTTGTCCAGGTTGAGCACCATGCCAATTTGTGCGCGAACTTTCATGATCAGGCCTCCATCGCCGGTTGAGCAGGACCGTCCATCCAGTCCACCTTGTTCATCTTGCGGACCACCACGAATTCATCGCGGTTGGAACCGACCGTGCCGTAATAGTTAAAGCCGTAGCTGAGCTGGGCATAGCCGCCGATCATGTGCGTCGGCTTCAGAACAGCGCGGGTCACCGAGTTGTGGATGCCGCCGCGCGTCTGGGTAATTTCTGAACCCGGCACGTTCACGATCTTTTCCTGCGCGTGATACATCATCACCATGCCTTCCGGCACACGCTGGCTGACCACGGCACGGGCACACAGGGCACCATTGCTGTTGAAGGCTTCGATCCAGTCGTTATCTTCGATGCCGACCTTCTGCGCGTCCACTTCCGACAGCCAGACAATCGGACCGCCGCGCGACAGCGTCAGCATGATCAGGTTGTCGGTATAGGTACTGTGAATCCCCCACTTCTGGTGCGGCGTGATGAAGTTCAGCGCGATTTCCTTGTTGCCATTCGGCTTCTTGTTCATCACCTGCTGGTGGCTGCGCAGATCGACCGGCGGCTTGTACGAACAGAAACCTTCGCCGAAGGCGCGCATCCACTCGTGATCCTGATACAGCTGCTGGCGACCGGTGAGCGTGCGCCAGGGGATTAGCTCGTGCACGTTGGTATAACCGGCGTTGTAGCTGACGTGCTCGGATTCGATACCGCTCCAGGTCGGGCTGGAGATGATCTTGCGCGGTTGAGCCTGCACATCGCGATAACGGATCTTCTCGTCTTCACGGGTCAGGGCCAGGTGACGGTGATCGATACCCGTGAATTCGGACAAGGCGGCCCAGGCCTTGACGGCAACTTCACCGTTGGTTTCCGGGGCCAGCGTCAACACCACTTCGGTGGCGTCAATATCGGTATCGATATTCGGGCGGCCGTGCGCCACGCCTTCGTTGCGCACCTTGTAGTTCAGTTCGCCGAGCAGCTTGACTTCATGCTCGGTGTTCCAGCTGATGCCCTTGCCGCCATTACCCAACTTATCGAGAAGTGGCCCGAGCGAGGTGAACTTGTCGTGGATCTGGCTGTAGTTGCGCTCGACCACCACGAAATTCGGCATGGTCTTGCCCGGAATGGCTTCGCATTCACCCTTCTTCCAGTCTTTGGTGTCATAAGGCTGGGCGATTTCACCGGCCGTATCGTGCAGAATCGGCACGGCGACCACATCCTTCTCGACACCCAGGTAGCCATCCGACAACTCGGAGAAGCGTTTGGCGAATCCCTTGTAGATTTCCCAGTCACTACGGGCTTCCCAGGCCGGGTCCACCGCCTTCGACAGCGGGTGGATGAACGGGTGCATGTCCGAGGTGTTGAGGTCGTTCTTTTCGTACCAGGTCGCGGTCGGCAGCACGATGTCCGAATACAGACAGGTGGTGGACATGCGGAAGTCCAGGGTCACCAGCAGATCCATCTTGCCTTCCGGTGCTTCGTCGCGCCACACCACGTCCTGCGGCTTGACGTCGCCGGTCTGGCCAAGATCCTTACCCTGCACGCCATTGGTGGTGCCGAGCAGATGCTTGAGGAAGTATTCGTGACCCTTGCCCGACGAACCGAGTAGGTTCGAACGCCACACAAACATGTTGCGCGGGAAGTTCTTGGGATTGTCCGGGTCTTCACAGGAGAACTTCAACTCGCCGGATTTCAGCTGGCTGACCACGTAGTCCTTCGGATCAAGACCCTTGGCAATCGCTTCACGTGACAGTTCCAACGGGTTACGCTCAAGTTGCGGGGCCGACGGCAGCCAACCCATGCGTTCCGAGCGGGCGTTGAAGTCGATGAGGCTGCCACTGAACTTTTGCTTGTCGGCCAGTGGCGACAGAATGTCCGCAACGCGCAGGGTCTCGTAACGCCACTGATCGGTATGCGCATAGAAGAACGAGGTGCTGTTCATGTGACGCGGCGGACGGTTCCAGTCCAGCGCGAAGGCCAATGCCGTCCAGCCAGTCTGCGGCCGCAGCTTTTCCTGGCCCACGTAGTGCGCCCAGCCACCACCGCTCTGACCGATACAGCCGCACATGATCAGCATGTTCATGATCGAGCGGTAGTTCATATCCATGTGGTACCAGTGGTTCATGGCCGCGCCGATGATCACCATCGACTTGCCATGCGTGTCATGCGCATTCTGCGCAAATTCAC
>JACCDN011132745.1_pt1 | contig 16357 bp, 17 predicted proteins | sample 7441691 | NCBI WGS metagenome assembly JACCDN01 (sample SAMN15323439, study PRJNA562643) | freshwater metagenome | isolation source: river surface water | place: USA:Blue River Watershed | collected 2017-08-16
ACCAGCCTCAACGCGTTTGACCGCTTCCACGATCTGGCTGTCACTGAATTTCGATCTCTTCATGTAGAACCTCTTCCATTGGAAAAAATTCTACTTCTCACGCCTTTGGTTCTAGGGGACGATTACCTAAGTAATGACTTTTTGAATTTTAAGGGACGTCTAACTAAATCTATTCATAACTCGTTTCAAAAAATGCCTAAGAAGAAAGCTTGGACTTCTCGCGATTGATCGTTGAACTTTATCGACAGCTCTGTACAATATTGAGTCATCTTTCATGCCAACAGATAATAATTCATTTTTCGCTTCATTATAAAAACCAAATATCGCCAATATAATGGCTTTCTTTATCTTTAGTTCATCAGGCACCACACTTTTTATAAACAAAATTTCGGATCCGATGTATCGACCTCTATCAACTTGTGAAATTTTACCGTTATGCTTTATTTGCCATCGCGCTGCACAAATATTATCAAATACTTCAAAACCGTTCTCAATCGCAAACTTCTCCACTTCACAATGCAGTCCCTGCCCAATATGCACCTCAGAATTCCATGTTTCGACTAAAAGCCCTACACATTTAGAAAGACTGCGTTTAGAACCAATTAATGCAGGAAGCTCTGCAGAATGGATGTCTAGCTTTATAAAATTTGGAAGCGGAATTTCATTTTCTGATACACAAGAGTCAATTGAGCGAAGCTGAACTAAAGCTTTACCAATTGATTGGCGCGCCGAGCTTCCGTAAGCGTCTTCAAATTGCTCTAAAAATGCTATATTTGGTGGGCATATTGAACTCGCCGTTGGCTCATTCGCTATGAACAACTCCATTGAACAGTCTTCGCTCCAAAGCCCACCATTAACATGAATATCCGAATCTTTAAGTAGTATTTCTGATTCACCTCGAGGTTCAAATCTTATTGCTTTTATTATACGAGCCGCAGTTTTAAACGGTAATGATAAATCGCCCGCCGCACCACCGTCAACTAAAACGAGCTTATCCTCATCAAGTTGCTCATATGCATCAATTATTTTGTTGTTAAATTTTGTGTATTTGTTCCAATAATTCATTTCTTGATCCGTAGCAATTGGTTAGATTTTTTCTTTTGTATTGAATGACTTTTTATTTATCAATACTTGACACATTTGTAATAATACATGATAAATCTAAGCATAAGCATCGAGGCGACGATCGAATAAATTATAAATAAGTTGTCTTGCGTTTGTACAATTATCATTAGTAACATGGTACCTACCATAAATATACCGTCGATGTAAGCCGCTTGTTTTCTTGGGTATCTCCAATAAAAGAACTCCGTCAGAGGTGCAGTAAACCCGAAAATCATAAAACCTAAAATAATCATTACCTTGACCTCACTCCCAAGATTAAATATTCCTATAACATTTGAGAAAAAAACAAAAAATATACTTCCTATCAACCAATAAATGAAGCCACTCCAACTTAATATTTTCCATTTCATAAGTTGATTTATTTTGTTATTAATGTCGATAAATCTAGCACGATTTATTGATATAATGAAATTATCTACAAATATGGCAAATATTGAACAAATTTGAGAGATAAGTACTATTTCTACGAATATATTATTTTTGAATACGGATCCAACATACCATTTATCAATTTGGATTACATTGATTGCCAAAATTGCAGCAACTTGATTGATAAAATATTTTTTAATATAAGCCTCCCGATACGCTTTGAGAGCGCCTGAAAGTGAATTCCAAGCAAATTTAAGATGTCTATATATAATTGTATTTTCCTTATTGAAAATAAGGAAAATTGTTAAAAGTGTTAACCCGATCCCTATATTCGTTATTATACTAGTTTGCGAATACACTGACCATCCAACACTTATTGCGAGAACACTGCTTTTCATCAAAAACCATTTACTCCAAGTCTTATATTTGTTTTTAAATAAGAACATTCGCATCCATTCGTCAAAGATCCTTTCGATAATTAACAAAATTGTAAATACAAACGCATTTAATGAGTCATTTAGATAAAAAGTTAATCCCAAAAATATCAACGGCGCGAATATTATTATATGCGAAATTTTGTCTCCGACATATTGGCGCAATGCTTTTGTAGTTTTAATTTTAGACGATTTTAGATTTGAATATTGCTCTTTATAGAATTGAATGTGGGCATCCGTATGAAACACAACGTACGAAGTTGCTATAATGAAATAATATAGACCTATTTCGTAAGCTTCTGCTGCATACCCGCCCTTTGATAAAATAGCTAGAATCGCTGGACGAATTCCAAGCCCAAGCACTCTAGAGATAAGGAATATTTGTTTTTCCACTTATCTATATGAATTAAGTTAAACCGGCATAATTCGCAAGTTAATAACGTGCAAGTTTCTGAGGTTTATTAAAAACAACATCATTCGTGTACCCACTTATTACTTTTGAATATTTTTCACTTGTGTAAAACAATACTTCCCTGTACTGTGATCTCACTTTTCCATCTATCATATCGTCAAATTTTATCTTATTGTTTAGAAAAGAAATATATTTCTCGATAATGTCATTTTTTTCCATTACCGGCGACGTTACCAAACCCGCTTCGAATAGCCCAAGATTGTGAAAATGTAATTCATCCAGTTTAATTTTGTCCACGAGCTCATTAATGTGGTGAATATCTGTACACTCTGTTGCTATTCCGAATTTCAAATAACCATAATAGTCTTGCATTCTTTCCGACTTTAGTTGAGTCGGTTTTATTGTTATTACAGGTATACCAGCTGCATAGGCATCTAAAGCCACGCCGGACTCACCAGTTATTAAAATATCAACATCAGATAGATATTCACCTAGAGAACCTTCATTAAATTCAACACCGTTATTAATAGAGATTTTTTTCCATGCTTCTTTTCGCCTATCAGCTGGATGCGACCTTACTTTTATGCTAGCGTTATTAACTTTCAGTATTTTTATAATTTTTTCCCACAAAATCAAGTCATCCAATATATTTGAACACAATCCAATATTTCTTCTATATATTAAATTTTTTCTACGCTCTATTTTAGATATTTTTCTTCTGCCGGTTATGGCAATAATTCCATTTGGCGTACCAGAACTAATATACTTGTCTAAGGCCTGAATCCCATCAAGCAAAGAAAGGTTAAAATTTAGCTTCGGAAAATTATTTCCAATTTGTGCGTGTTGGGTGTAGATTATTTTTATATTTTTTTCTTTTGCTTTTTTTATAATTGCCCTCGAAACTCCGCTATGATCGTTTGACACGATTACTGCGGTGGGCTTTACCCGGCTGTACAACTCATTGGCAATTATCTTTCCAGCACTATAACGAGCCAACTCTTCAATCCATGGCCCATAATTTTTTAATTTCCGTTTGAAAGCGATCGCACAGAAAAAAGACGTTACTCTAGCCAAAGTCAATATTGCCAATCTCCCCCATGGTATTTGTATGTCTGTAGCATCATCATTAGAGGCTGTTATGTATCTATATTTCTCACTTTCGATTCCAAAGTTAGCGTCCTTTTGATTTTTCGTCAATTGAATAATCAATAGATCACACTTACTTTCATTTATTGAGCTATATTTTCCCCATCTTTTCGGATATTTTATATATATATATGCATGTTTTACCAGCACATGGAAGTACCAGTATAATATATCAAAGATGCTTTTTACTTCTGGCCGTTCGTCACCAGTACACTGTCGCCAGAATTTACATTCTTTAAATGCTTCTATTTTTTCAACCGCAACCATTTACTTTTATATTTTTTTTAAAATATTTTCAGGCATCTTACCTGGGTAATAATATCGCGTTGTAGCCCATCGCTCTCCACTCTCAAGAGGCATCCCTCTATGCAATCCCTTAACGTCTGCAATTAACAGTGTACCAGCCTGCCCCTCTACCGTGTTTATGTTGAATTCCGGGCATTCTTCTAATATTGTATTTATTTCATTAGTAGTGAATCTGTATTTCCCGCATGACTCTCCAAGTATCTTTGAATGCTTGTAGATATTTTCTTCTCTATGACTTCCATTTATATATTGAAATGGACCATTTTTGTTGCTCACATCGCTTAAGTATAGAATGAACTTAAATTGATGTCTATAAGGTGAATCTCTGTGCCAGCCTCCTCCAGATCCCAAATTTTCTTTCGTTGACTTGATATACCCTAACATTTGAAAATATACTAGTTTTTCCGTTTTATAAAATTTTTTCGCCCATTCGTCTGTAGTATCTGTAAAGTTCGCTAATTTAAATTCCGTTGCTATCTTATCGATACCGTAAATTCTCGCGTCTGATCCGTTAGATTCATAACTTACCTTTCCAGGGGAATCTTCCATCGTTTTTTGTGCAATTTCAACTAACTCTTGGCAATAATTCTTTGAAACGAAATTCTCGAATACAAAATTACCATTTACCCTCATTGCCTCATTTAATGCATTATCAGTATTGGAAATGCTTGTTGTTGTCAGGCATTTTGACATCTCATGTTTTATTTTGTTAAGAAGTTCCATGCTTTGCTACTTATTTTTTAATTTCATCAATTCTACTGGCGTATTTTTTTTTGTTGCTTCTTTTAATATCATGCCAACAATCTCATTTTTAAATTTGGGCGCCAATCCAAAACCAGGTCTGACGCTTCTAATACAATCTTCAGTAATTTCATCGCCTGCACTCATATCTTTTACGAAATATAGGGAACGTCTGAATTTGATATTTTCTTTTTCACTGGACTTTCGGCCGTAATCGACACGTCCCAACGCCGACCAAGCTGTCTTAACTCCATTACATAATGATGCCAGCTCCAGAGGTTCCAGAGAAAAGCTGTCGTCTGGTCCACCGCCTAGTCGGTTAAGAGTGAAGTGTTTTTCGATGATACTGGCGCTCATGGCAACGCTAGTGATGGCTGTTGTGTTGTCCAGGGTGTGGTCCGACAAACCCGTAACTAGTCCAAATCTCTCGATCATGTCCAGAATAGTTCTCAGGTTATAGTCAGCTGCTGGTGCGGGGTACCCGCTTACGCAGTGCAACACAGCCAATTGCTGACAACCACCTTCTCTCGCAGCGTCAATGGCCTCCTGAATCTCCTCAGCATCGGCCATTCCCGTCGAGATTATCATCGGCTTCCCAGTGCTGGCTGCGTATCTAACCAGGGGGAGATCCACCATTTCAAATGAGGCAATTTTATAAGCCGGCGCGTTGAGATTTTCCAAAAAATCAACGGCCGTTTTGTCAAAGGGTGAGCTAAATATAGTTATACCTAATTGGCGCGCATAATCAAACAGAGGTTTGTGCCAATCCCAAGGTGTGTGCGCCCAATCGTATAACTCATAAAGCGTCCGTCCAGACCACAACCCATCGTTGATCTGAAAGTCAGGTAGATCACAGTCAAGCGTTAGCGTATCTGCAGTATAAGTTTGCATTTTTATCGCATCTGCACCTGCTAATTTTGCCTTTTCAATTATGCGAAAAGCTGTTTCAATGCTTCCATTGTGATTGGCAGACATTTCTGCAATAACATACGGGGGATAGGCAGGTCCTATTTTTCTACCCGCAATTGTGATTTCAGCGTTCATTTGATTTCTCCAGCTTCAGGGTGTAGCGTTGGCCAAGATGTTCAAAAAATGCGGGGAAGCGATTCGGATCACACACACGAATTAAATCAAATTGCTGTGCAATACTTTTGTTAGGGTCAATTCTGCTGTCAAGTGGTGTACGTTTTCTTAAATACGTAGCTTGCTCTTCGTTTGCCTGGGGAATGGGTGTGATATGCCCGAAATTTTGAACTGCATAGTTGATCATTTCCACTTCAGCCGTAAACAAGATGTGGTTTATCTCATCCCAAATTGAATTTTTTGGTACGCTTATATGCGATTTCAGCCATATTCGCCCGCTGTCTACTTTGTCTTCCGCTTCAAGCAAGGATACGGTTATAAATTCTGCCCCCTGCGAAATTGCCCAAATGTGGGGGTGCCAACCACGACCTTTCGGTAAATCACTGGCATGAAGTACTAGGCAGGCCTCGTATTTCGCCCTGTCACTGGCTTTGATAATTTCCGAGCAAGAAATCAGGAATAAAATTTGGCCGCCTGTAAGCTGTGTTTTTTCTCTGATGATGTTGACATCATGTAATCCCAATTGAACATCTGCCCATCGCTGTAGGTAAGGATTTACTGGGTGGTGCGCGTCACTACATAATAGTGTGATTTTCATATTATTCTTTCATGTGTTCATACAAAAGCATTGCACCCATACCCTCCGTAACGGAGCTTGACGCCATAGAAAGCTTGTTTCGCTTGTCGGCAGACAGCAACATATAGATAAGAGTTGGCATTGTTTGCTCAATAGCCATCACTGGTATCGTGAGTGCCGCGCCCACATCGTTCAAAGCCTGTGCAATGGCCACTTGATTTTGGGCAAGCACGACCTGAATGGTCGCCAATCCCAAACAACACCGCTCCCATGAAGTACTGCCAGCCGCACCTATGGCTAAGTCACTCCTTGCCATAAGCCAGGCCATATTATTCACACCAACCAACACTTCAGTTTTCCAAATCAGTTGTGCTGCTTTCTCTTGTATCTGCACCAGCCAAGGAGCATGTGGCCCCATTACAACTGTTATGAACAATTCGGAGGGTAAGGCGCAGGATTGCAGAGCAGTTAGCACTTGGCTAGTGACGTTGTCTTTATCCACCCCACCCATAGTAATAAGCAGATGACGCAGTTGTGTTTCATTTTGGCGTCGGATCAGCGTTTGCCTGCGCAACATTGAAAACTCCTGTCGCATCAAAGCGTATTTGGGCCCAATCAAGGTTTTAACTTTCCCATCAAGCAAGCCGCAGTAGTCCTCGCTTTTGCGTCCAAGATTCTGGTCTAACAACAAATCGCAGTTGTGCATCCTGTCGGCTAGGTCGTCAATAACCAATATCCGACGGCAATTCGCTCGCATTGCACGTTCCCAGCGAATATCCAGCGCGTAATGATCTACTACAAGCCAATCTATCACCTCGTCGCCAACGCCGACTTTTGATTCTTCCGCATCTGTATGCCAATCGGCGCCAAGCCAACCGACGTAAGACGTCGTGCCCCCCTTAATTTCTAAGTCTTCATTACATTGCAATACGTGTACAAAAAAACCTCGTTGACGTATTAATTCGATTAAGTTGCCAGGATGTTCTCTACATATAAAGGTGCACTTTGCGTCCTGCTCTCGCCAAGTCTCGGCTAATGTCAGACATCGCATGACATGACCAGTACCAATTTGTACTGAGGCGTCGGTACGAAAGACGATATGCATTTCAACTCAAAAATGTCCGTCGGACCTGGACACCTGCATCAGCCAGTGCTGCCTTTGCACCGGCGGGTGTTTGTTCTGTGAAGTGAAAAATACTTGCTGCTGCTACTGCCGAAGCGCCGGCTACGACTACAGCTTCAACCATATGTTGATAATTTCCGGCACCGCCGGACGCTATGACAGGTATCTTAACCGCTCGCACCACAGCCTCGATAAGCGGCAGGTCATAGCCCTGCATGGTACCGTCGCGTTCAATAGAAGTGATGAGAATCTCACCTGCGCCACGATCTTCCAGTTCGCGAGCCCAGGCCACCACTTCGCGGTTCGTAGCCTGTTTCCCTGCATGACTGTAACAAAACCAGCGACCATCTTGCGCACGAACGTCAATACTCGCGACCACACACTGTGCGCCATGGCGACTGGCGATTTCACTTATTAGATTAGGGCGAGCATAGGCCGCAGTATTGACTGCCACCTTGTCGGCACCCGCACGCAAGAGGCGTTGTACCTGTTCGATACGCGTGATGCCGCCACCCACGGTGAGTGGCACAAAGCAGTCTTGTCCAAACTCGTCGATAGATTCAAAGTCTGGATCGTTATCCGACTGGTGGTTAACAATGTCCACCAGCACCAATTCATCGACTTCACGCTGGTTGTAGACCTTAACCGCCGGTAACACCGGGCCAATACGGCGCCAGCTGTCGAAGCCCACGCCCTTTACTAAACCGAATTGCTTCCACAACAACGTGGGAATGACGCGCACCTTCAGCATGCCAGCCCCTCGATGAAGTTGCGCAACAGCCTTAAGCCAGCTCGCGAACTTTTTTCCGGATGGAATTGTGTGCCCCACACGTTACCGCGCCTGACAGCCACCGTAACCCCAACACCGTAGTCAGTGGTAGCCAGCACGTCGTCACCGTCTTGCGGCGAGAAGGCATAGCTATGCGCAAAGTAGAAATCGGTGCCGTCGGGAATAGTGTGAAACAAGGGGTCGTCATGGCGTGTGCGGGTGATGCCGTTCCAGCCCATGTGCGGCACACGCTGGGTGCAGCCGAAGCTGCTCAGGTGCCGAACCTGTCCGGGAACGAAACCCAGGCCCGGAGTCACTTGTCCTTCCTCTGCGCCCTCGGTACTGCTGTCCGCCAGCAACTGCATGCCCACGCACACGCCCAGCAGCGGGCGTTTGTATCCCAACACCTCGTCGCGCAGCGCGGTAGGCCAGCCCCCTTCTTCGAGGAGGCGCGCGCAATCGGCGAAGTTACCTACTCCAGGGAGGATCACGCAGTCTGTAGCGTGAATATCAGTCGCGCGGTCAACAAGTACAGGAGTGACGCGCAACTCCTCTAGCGCACGTAGCACTGAGCCCAAATTACCTACGCCGTAATCGATCACGCCAACTTTCATGACTTCAAACGTTATCGTAGTTGATCTTAGTGAGGTTGCCATCACGGTCCTTAAGCAGGGCACCGCTAGCGTCGCGCTTGAAGATCTTCTTGTTAGTGAACTTGTCGCAGATGCGGATGAACTCGTCTTCCGTCATTTCCAACGGCTGCAAGATTTCCTTGAGCGACTTACCCAAGTGCTCCCAAGGGAATAGGTGGTCAAGACGCCTTACGGCCTCCAGCCCGTCCTGGCGTGTCAATCGTCCTCGCCGGATATGCAGACAGGCCAAGTCGGTGGCTCGGCCGAAGCCGAACTTCAGAAATTTGAAGTAGTCATGTATGCCGTTCTGATGGTTATCTAGATTTTCGTAATTAACTATCGACCCCTCAACCACCTTGTGGTAACTCTGAAAGCCGTTGGCTTGGGCGATTAGGGCATTGGAAAGTCCGTCCCAGGGTATGTAGTGGCCCAAGAACAAGCCGGTTACGCCCACGCGTTGCAATTCTTCGTCGGAAGGATAAGTGTATGAGATCAGGTTTTTACTCTCTATACCGTCTTGACCAATCAAGTCCGTCACGCGCATGCCCTGCATTCCACCAAATTCCTCAAGCCAGCGTCGGTTGAGCACATTTTTTTCTCCTGCCGCCGCCGGACCACCGTACTCGTTCTGCGAATTTTCCCCCCAGATTATTAGTGGCACGTTGTACTGAACCGCTGCACGAACCGGAATTGTGAACATGGCAACGTGCTCGGGCCAAGAAATATCGCCCACTCGCGTCAGACCTATGCGATTTAGCTTGGCGCGAATCAACGGATTGGGCGAGAACTGAATGTGGTCCACACCCAGGCGCTTTAAGTTCTCGATGTTGGAACGACCCAGTGGAGTGAGGTCGCAGGTAGTGGACGTGACGCATAGCGGGTTTAGGCCAAGCTGCAACATGCGTATGACTTGGTAAGTGCTGTCCTTACCGCCACTTACTGGTACGATGCAATCCCAATGACCTCCGTCTGCACGACGGTACTTTTCGAGCAGCTTTAACAGTTCCTTATATCGTGCATCCCAGTCTACTGCTTTTCGGTTTTCGTAGTTTCGGCAAGCATTACAGACACCTTGTTCGTCAAAGTGCAGGTCTGGTTTGGTGTCCGGCATGACACACTTTTTGCAATATGTAAGCATTGTTCGTCTCTCGTAAAATATTAGCGTTTTTCCATCAAAAACCAAGTAATGTCATCCTGCGGAAAATTAGGGTCGCGGCGGTAGGCAAAGCCGTAGTCCACCAGATGCAGTTGCGGGTGACGGTCCATGAGCTCGCCAGCAAAGTCGCGCTTGAATAGGCGGTCGCTGTGGCCGCGGTAGGGGATGGCCACCGGAGCCGGGTTGTAGTACTCGGCTACCATCAGATAACGACTACAGGCGGCGAACAGCTTGTCGTAGACCTGCGGCAACACCTCGGGGTTTATGTGGATCAGCACGCCCTTGATAAGCGTCAGGTCCCACTGGCGGGCTGGATTGAAGTCCAAGATGGATGTATTGTGGACATTGGCGGGCACAATGACGGAACCCAGCTGCTTTGCGGCCTCAGTATTGATCTCGATGGCGTGCGCGTCAATGTTGGGGTGTAGCAGCTTTAGCGCCTTGAGGTTCATACCGATGTTGGCACCGAACTCGATGCAGCTTTGGATCCCGCGCGCCTGCCGCAGGGCCTTGGCAAAAAAGTCGAGGTTGGAGGCCAGCAAGGCATCGCCTTGATTACGTTGTATGTATTCAGTCCCAAAGTCTCCGGCCCAGAATTTCTCTTGTTCAGTTTTGAAAGTCATACATTTTCCTTAAATTAAAGATTTAAACACTTGAACATCATCTCGGCCCGCTCCCAGTCTTCTGGTGTGTCGATGTCTTGTACACGATGACGTGGCAAGATAATTGGCCTTGCAGCCTCTGAGAAAAGAGGCAATTCACTCAGCCAGGCATCAGCTTTACCCCAATAAAACTGCGCCGCGTCATGCCAAGCATCTTCTAGGTCTTGGGAACGGGTGGTGAAGTGTTTGGGCTGGAACATGGCAACACGATTTGTATGCGTGATTCTGAGGGCTCGATGTATTGGAAAGGCATAGCTAGTCACTGAAAATGCATACTTTGCATCGCACTCTTGAATCGCTTGCAAACCGCGTTGCAAGTCTTCGGAATTAATGAAGGGAGCGGTGGCGTAGATACAGCAGGCCTCACTCACATCTTCGCCATTCGCGTTTTGCCAAGCTATAGCATGAGCGATTACTGGTATGGTTCCGGTGTAATCGTCAGAGAGTTCAGACGGGCGCACAAAGGGCACATCAGCTCCGTGCGCTTTGGCAACTTCTGAAATTTCAGGGTCATCAGTACTAACTATAATGCGGTCAAAGCAACCGCTTCGCCGAGCAGCAGCAATTGACCATGAAATGATTGGTTGCCCACCAAAAAGCCGTATGTTTTTACGAGGGATACGCTTACTGCCGCCACGGGCTGGGATAATTGCTAGCCTCATGAGTAAAGTACCTTACGTAATACATCAATAACATGTTCTTGCTGCAAGTCACTCAAGGTCTGAAAGATTGGCAGACTAATGGCCTCAGAATAGTACTGCTCGGCTTGCGGGTAGTCTCCCACTTTAAACCCCAAACGCTGGTAATATGGATGAGTATGCACCGGAATGTAATGCAGATTCACGCCAATGCCCCGATCCCGTAATGCTTCAAAGACCTGTCGGTGGGTCTTGCTGATTTTTTTCAGCATTAGGCGAATGACATAAAGGTGCAGGCCCGAATAGCTGTCGGGATGCCGCCATGGAGTAATGACTGGCATATCGGCTAGCAGGCGGTCATAGCGGCAGGCCAGTTCGTGGCGGCGGGCTACAAATGCATCTAGCCGCTGCATTTGGCTAGTACCCAAAGCCGCTTGGAGCTCAGTCATGCGGTAGTTGAAGCCAAGGGCAATTTGTTGGTAGTACCACGGCCCATCGGGTTGGTGAGTCATCTGGGTAGTGTCGCGGGTTATGCCATGGCTGCGCAGCAGCGCCATTTGGGCGGCCAGTTCGTCGCTGTTTGTGAGGGCCATGCCGCCTTCGGCGGTGGTGATGATCTTGACCGGGTGAAAGCTGAACACCGTGATGTCACTGTAGCGGCTGTTGCCAATGAACTCGTCCTTGTATTTACCGCCAATGGCATGTGAAGCGTCTTCAATGATTTTGAACCCGTACTTTTGACCCAGCGCATGGATGGCTACCATGTCGCAAGGTTGTCCACACAAATGCACTGCCACCAGCACCTTGGGCAGCTTGTCAGACTTTTCGGCGGCAAGAAGTTTGGCCTCCAGCGCCTTGGGGCAGATATTGTAGGTGCACGGGTCTATATCCACAAAGTCCACCTGCGCACCGCAATACATCCCGCAGTTGGCAGAGGCCACGAAGGTCACCGGCGTGGTCCAGAGCCAGTCACCATGGCCCAGGCCAAGAGCTAGGCATGCAATATGCAACGCAGCAGTGGCGCTGTTGACGGCCAACGCATACTTGGCGCCAACGTGCTCGGCCACGGTTTGTTCAAACAACGGAACTTGGGGGCCTTGCGTCAGAAAGTCTGACTTTAGCACCGCCACCACCGCATCAATGTCGGCTTGACTGATGTCTTGACGGCCGTAGGGGATCATCTTTAAAAGCCCCCAATTTTTTCGCGGTTGGCGTCAATCCAAGCTTGCAAGTCTGCGCCTGACATCCACTCGGCATTACTGTCGCTGGAGTAAACAAAACCCTCGGGCACTTTTTTCCCGTCTTTGATGCGCTCGGGGCTGCTGCCCCAGTTGTTAATGGTCGGCAAAATTTTGAAGTGCTCGGGGTACTCAAAAGTGTAGTAGGCGTCTTCGGCACCAATCATCTGCTCGTGTAGCTTTTCACCAGGGCGAATGCCCACTACTTCTTGCTTGCACTCTGGGGCGACCACGCTGGCTAGATCTGTCACCTTCATAGATGGGATTTTCTTGACGTAAATCTCGCCACCCACCATGTCTTCAAACGCGTGCCATACCAACTCGACACCCTGCTCTAAAGATATCATGAAACGAGTCATGCGATTGTCGGTAATGGGCAAAACGCCCTTGTCACGAATGGACAAGAAGAACGGGATAACCGAACCACGCGAACCCATGACGTTTCCGTAGCGCACAACGGAAAACCGCGTGCCATGTTCGCCAGAATATGCGTTGCCGGCCACAAATAGCTTGTCGGAGGTAAGTTTAGTGGCACCATACAGGTTGATGGGACTGCTTGCCTTATCGGTGGACAGAGCCACTACGCCTTTGACGCCTTTGTCGATGCAGGCATCAATCAGGTTCATGGCTCCATTGACATTTGTTTTGATGCACTCAAAGGGGTTGTACTCGGCAGTAGGCACAATTTTGGTGGCAGCGGCGTGCACAACATGGTCCACACCGTCTAGCGCACGGTACAAACGGTCTTTATCACGCACATCGCCGATGAAAAAGCGAACACGATCATCGCCCACGAATTTCTTGGCCATGTCCCATTGCTTCATCTCATCCCGCGAGAAAATGATGATTTTTTTTGGGTTGTATTTGGCCAAAGTCATAGGAACAAATGTATTCCCGAAAGAACCCGTTCCACCGGTCACCAAAATAACCGAATTTTTAAGCATTTAATCTCCTAATTTTCCCCAAATAAATCTCTTGAATACAACTTGTAATTTACGTCTTCCAAGTCGGAGGAATTACGATTCGCGATGATCACGTCCGCTCTCTCCTTGAAGACCGCCAAATCGTTTACCACTTCAGAGTTAAAAAAAAGTGGTTCATTAAGCGTCGGCTCAAAAACTATCACTTCAATGCCTTTAGCTTTGATGCGCTTCATTACACCTTGCATGGCTGAGGCTCTGAAATTATCCGAACCAGCCTTCATTGTTAGCTGGTAAATACCCACCACACGCGGACCTCGGCCAATCACCTCTGCGGCGATGAAGTCCTTGCGCGTGGTGTTTGAGTCAACTATGGCTCGTATCAAGGTCTGAGGCACATCCTGGTAATTGGCCAGCAGTTGTTTTGTGTCTTTGGGCAAGCAATAGCCCCCATAGCCGAAGCTGGGGTTGTTATAGTGATTGCCGATGCGGGGGTCAAGACACACACCATCGATGATCTGGCGGGTGTCTAGGCCATGGGAAGCGGCGTAAGTGTCCAGCTCGTTGAAGTAAGCAACGCGCATCGCCAAGTATGTGTTAGCAAAAAGTTTAATGGCTTCCGCCTCGGTGCTGCCGGTCAAATGGGTCGGAATGTTTTGCCTTAAAGCGCCTTGTTGCAGCAGATTGGCAAAAGCTTCAGAGCGCTCTGACTTTTCCCCGACGATAATGCGGCTGGGGTGCAAGTTGTCGTACAAAGCTTTGCCTTCGCGTAGGAATTCTGGCGAAAAAACTAGTTTTTCCGTGCCCAGCGCCTCTCTGGTCTTGGCGGTATAGCCTACGGGTACGGTGGACTTGATTACCATCACAGCATTCGGGTTGATGGCCATGACATCTTTTATGACCGCTTCGATAGATCGGGTGTTGAAGTAGTTAGTCTCGGGGTCGTAGTCAGTGGGGGTAGCGATGATGACGTAGTCGGCGCCGGTGTAGGCGTCGGCTTTGTCGAGCGTTGCGCGAAATTTCAGCGGTTTATTAGCCAGGAAGTATTCGATCTCTTTGTCTTTGATCGGCGATTTTTTTTTGTTAAGCAGCGCAACTTTTTCGGGGACGATGTCCAGCGCAACAACTTCATTGTGTTGAGCCAGGAGGATGCCATTTGACAACCCAACATACCCTGTACCTGCAATTGCTATTTTCATGAATTCTTAGTTTTTATCTGCAATAAACCCGCTTCACCACAATATCGGGGCCAGAGCACCTCAAGATTTTGATTCTTTAGCTTGAATCGAGACATTCACAAGTGAAAATTGGCCATCTTTTGTCATCGCTTCAATCTCAGCCTTGATCACTTCATACTCTTGCATTTTTCTCTGCAAGAAGCTGGCAGTTATTCTTGCTTTCTCGCTTGCCCCAGCGGGCGTGAGCAGATAAACATAGCCAAACTTGTTTTTACTTTGCCTAAAGTTGTTTACTTTCACAAAGCCCTTCTGGATCAGCGCTTTAAGACAGTAGTTCAAACCACCCACACTTACCCCCAAGGCCTCCGCCAGTTGGCGCTGAGTTAGATCAGGGTTAGTTTCAAGCAGTCGCATGACCCTAAAGTAGGTGTCTTCTTGCAGATTTGATTGCCGACTTGTCACTTAGATATCATTGGGCACGCTACCGCCGTATTGAGATCATTGCAATGACTCAAAATGGCGAAACTGAAACATTGTTCAAACTTGAACAAATTTTACTGGGTTCGGCGATGAAAAAATCAAATTGATGAGAAATTTTGACACCTTGCGGAATTAGGCTCACTTTAAGCGCCAAGCATTTTTGAGCTTGGCCATTTGGGCACCACCCTCTGGGGACGACGCGGCATTTCTAACGGCCCTTCTCACAAATACCACCAAAACGCCCAAGAACAACCCAGCAAACGCTGCCGCTAACACAATGATGACGCGCTTAGGTTTTGATTTGCGCTCTGGCGCCACAGCCACATCGACCTGCTGGATTAGAGGGCCCTCTTTAGATTCATCTACCCTGGCTGATTCGTATTGCGCCACAAGCACGCCCATCATGGCTTCGCGGGCTTTGATGTCTCTGAAGGCTTTTACAGCCAATTGCTGAATGGGGGAAGACTTTTCATCACCACCCGAGCCCTGCTCTATTTTGCCGAGTTGTGAACGCAGCGCTGAAAGTTCGCTACCCAAGCGCTGAACATCAGGGTTTTGCGGGGTAGCAAAACGGCTCATGGCTTGCATTTGCACTTCCTTCGCCGCAATTTGACCACGCAACTCTGCGCTGGCTCGCACTCCGCTTTCAGCGATGACGGCCGTGACCTGCATGCCAGACTTTTCTTTGGCAGCTCGGAAGTTGGCCTCAGCATCTGCCAGCTCAGCCTGCGTTTTGCTGATGGCTTGCTCGAAAAACACGCGGCGCTGTTGCGCATCAGTAACAGCTAGGCGGCCCATGAGGTTGCGAAGCTCTTCTACATGAATATTGGCCAGCTTGGCCGCAAACTCGGGGTCTTTGTCGTCAGCTTCGATGGTAATAAGGCCTGCTTTTTTGTCAGCGGCAATTTTGACGTTTTGTTTGAGTGCTTCGCGCGTTTCAAAAAGGGTTTTCTTTTCGTAGCGCTCTTGCAGCTGAAGCTTTTCAATGACAGCCTTTTGCAAACCTTCGCTTTGCATAAAGGCTATGTACATCTCGTCTGGGCTTTTGATGCCCGCTGCAGCACCCGCCAAACCAGCCAAACCACCCAAGCTGGCCAGCGCAGATGCTGCACCACTTTGCTGCTGCTGAGGCGGCATCATGACGGTTTTGGCAGTGAAGATGGGGGTCATCAGCAAGCTCACCACAATGGCCAACGTGGTGGTGATAGCGGGAATGGCAAAAAGTGTTTTCTTCTCTTCGCCCAGGGCAATGGCAAGGTCTATCAGACTAATTTCGTCATCGTCTGTTTCAACGTTTAGCGCTTGGGTGTTTTGCTCAGTCATGCATTCAACCTCAATAGCCCAGAGACTTCAAACCAGCAGCGCCTA
>JACCDN010222647.1_pt1 | contig 16356 bp, 6 predicted proteins | sample 7441691 | NCBI WGS metagenome assembly JACCDN01 (sample SAMN15323439, study PRJNA562643) | freshwater metagenome | isolation source: river surface water | place: USA:Blue River Watershed | collected 2017-08-16
GCAACAACCAAGTACTTTCCGAATTGGTTCAATAATATTTTCTGGGCTAATACTCCTTTGAACTCAAGAATCGGTGTTTCTCCAATCAATTTAATCGCTTCAGATACATCTTTCACTCCAGCCAGCTCAACCACGATGCGCCAGGCGGAACCCGCTTGGATGGTTTGAATCAATGGCTCAGAGACGCCAATCGCATTTACGCGACGCTCGATGACATCACGCGCACCATTAATCGCTTCGCGACGATCTGCCTGGTCGACACGGTCAACGTCTGCTTCGTATTCCAAACGCGTTCCCCCTTCAAGATCAAGACCCAAAACGAATGGGAGGTTGATGGTCGGCATGGGACTCCCGACAATCTTTCCCACCTGACCCAACGCCCAGTTCAATGGACGCGGATAGGCAAGCGTCGCTCCTACCAAGAACAAGACTAACAACCAACCAGCACGACGCTTTGCGGTCACAGGTGACACGCGAGAAGCACTACGAGGAGATTCGCTCATAAATAGAAGAAATTTTATTGTTGGGCAGAGTCTAGCGGTGGCGTTTGATCACGTCCAGAGAGCTGTGGAACCATGCGAGGTGGCAAACGACGTAACAAAATCGCTTGTTGCGCAACCGTTAACAAGCTCATGGTGAGCCAGTAGAGGGTTAATCCACCTGGGAGAGAGAAGCCAATCACCGCAGTCACGATCGGCATGAGGTACAACATCTGCTTGTTCATCATGGCCGCCATTCCTTCATCCTTCGCCCCTGGAGACTTCTCGACTTCAACTGGAGGAGCCGTGATCGTTGCTGCAGGTGGCTTCATCAACTGTTTCCCCTGCCAGAACTGGACGGCCGCTGCCAAAATCGCAAGCACCGGACTTGGGTTCGAGAGATCGATCAACCCCAAGAACATCGTATTCACCGTCTGTGGGTTTGGGACAAACGAATAGAGCAACGTAAGCGTTGTTCCGGCCAGCCCAAGAGACAAGGCCCGGTACAGCGCGATGAATACTGGCAATTGCACGAGCAAAGGGAGACATGAAGCGGCTGGGTTCACCTTCTCTTTGGCGTAAAGCGCCATAAGTTCCTTTGCCTGCGCTTCTTTGTCATCCTTCAAGCGCTTCCGAATTTCTTCGATGCGCGGCTGGATCTCCTGCATCGCGCGCTGCTGTTTAATCTGCTTCGCTGTGAATGGGTACAAGATAATCTTGATCAAGATCGTCAGGACGATAATCGCGATCCCAAATTCTTGGCCCGGGATAACGGAGTACAACCAGATCAAGAGGTTCAAGATCGGTTGAAGGAAAATAGCGGTATACAGCTGAGAGAACATACGACGGAAGGGTCAAAGAGAAAAACTAGGCTGCGTCTTGAGTGGCTGATTTGAGCTCTGTGTCAGTTTCATTGGCTTCGGCGGCTGTTTCCGGAATGTCTTCGTCGATCGTTTCTGGCTTGGTGACTGGCTCTGATTCCATATCTGCAAGCGGAGCGACTTCATCAACGATCTCTCCTTGAGTTGAGTCGGCTACCACTTTTCCACCCTGTTCTACGATCGTGATCTTCCAGCTTGTGAGCTTGGCAGCCAAACGCACGTTCTGACCACCTTTTCCGATGGCGAGCGACAACTGATCTGGCTTCACCTGTACGACTGCCAAATGATCTTCGTCACGCAACTCCACTTCCTCAACCTTCGCTGGGGACAAGGCGGCGGCGATAAACTTGGCTGGGTCTTCATGCCATTCGATAATATCCACCTTCTCTCCGGCTAATTCACGGATGATGGTTTGAATACGCGTACCACGCTGACCAATACACGAACCGATTGGGTCGATCGCGTCATCGCTCGTCGTGACCGCAACCTTGGTACGGCTGCCTGCTTCACGCGCAATTTCTTTCATCTCAACCGTTCCATTCAAAATTTCTGGAATTTCTTGGGCAAACAAGGCACCAACCAAAGCGGGAGCCGAACGTGTCAGACGGATTTCTGGACCACGGGTCGACATCGTCACTTCGCGCAACAAGGCCTTGATACGCGTTCCTGGGAAATAGCGTTCTGTTTCAATCTGATCTTCTGGCAAAAGCACACCCGTCGCACGACCAAGATCGATTAAGACCACACGCCCTTCACGGCGCTGGACGGTGACGTTCATCAATTCCCCTTCACGCCCTTTGAAGTCATTGAAGATCACGCCGCGCTCCGCTTCGCGCAGTTTCTGCAAAATAACCTGCTTGGCGGTCTGGGCAGCCATGCGACCGAACGCCGCAGGCACGGTCAATTCAACGCGCAACTCTTCGCCGACACGTGAATCGGTCTTGATATCGCGCGCATCGGACAACATGACCATGATCTTTGGGTTGAACTTGAATTCATCCCCTGTCACGACATCCACAGGCGTAACCGTCACTTCTGGTTCAGGTGCACGATCACGGCCGCGTTCTTCGCGCTCCTTCTTTTTTGGCGCATGCGCTGCGTCAAAGCGTTCAAAATACCCTTCATCCAGTTTCATGTCCTCTACGACCTGTTTTACATCAAAAACACGGATTCCTCCGGTCATGCCATCGTATTTCTCTGGATCAAATTCGACCTGGATGTTCTGGTTTTTGTTTCCAAAATCCTTGCGATACGCCGCAGACAGAGCGGTCGCAACGGTCTCGAGGACCGACTCGTACGGGATGTTCTTTTCATCCGCGATCTGACGCATTGCTTGAGAAATAGGGCTAGCCATAGAGAATTGGAGAATCTAGTTAAATTGTAGGTCTAAACAGAGTGAAAAAAGTGACTCGCTTCCCAACCGGAAACGAGTCAACTCAGGGCCTAGTATGGGGAAAAGACCTGGAAAAGTCAAAGCGAATCCTCCGAAAGAGCCCCTCAATATTGACAAAAACCCCAGTATTTGATTACATACGCAGTTCTGTGGTACTTTTGAATTGCCGAGAGTATGCGCTTTGTCGCGTCCTCGTCGCTCCTTACCGACAATTGAATACCTCACTTAACGCCTTTCTGTTTTGACTCTGAGTCGTTTCCTCAATTCGGCTCAGCGTCCTCAATCGATGCTCTCCGCGCGTGACCAGGCCTCGTGCCGACTCACAGCGCGTTCGTCTCAGGACTGTCCCAACGACCCACCCAGGAGGCCTCGCGATGATGAAGAAGATCCGTCTGTTCGCCACCCTCGCGACCCTCATGATGGGCGCGTGCGGCGGCAATCCCGACCCGAGCGACTCGTCGGTGACCCCGGCTCCGGACAGCGGTACCCCCGCTCCCGACGCCGGCCAGTCCGACACTTCTCCCCCCGTGGACGCGGCCGTCAGCAACGACGTGCCCGTGGTCCCCGTGGACAGCCCGTCCCCCGAGGACGTGCAGACGGCGCCTGACGCCGAGATGAACATCCCGGGCATCGGCCCCGTGGTCATGACCGGCGCCTTCCAGTGCGCGTCGCGGTTGTGTCGTGAGCAGGTGGTGACCGGCAGCACCTCACCGCGCCATGTCTACTGCAACTCGGCCATGACCCGCGCCAATCTCACCTCGATCGGCTTCACCGCCGGTAACGGCTGGGCAGACTGCCGCGGCAACAACTGCTCCATGCCGATGGGCGGCTCGATGCTCCGGGTGATCGTCTACACCCTCTCGAGCGCGGGCTGCAGCCCCTGCGGCACCATCGTGGACATCAACACGAGCACCGGCGTCGTAGTCCCGTGGACCGATGGTGTCTACGAGAGCTGTCCGCTCTGAGCGAGACCAAGAACAGAAGGGCGAACCCCCGTACACATCATTGTGAACGGGGGCTTCGTCTTTTTATAGGAACTTACTTGGTTGATGGAACTAATAAAGAGCCACTGGAGTGGCTCTTTATTAGTTCTGATTATCCCTCAACGATTACTACGCAGATTGATGCTTCCCGGGTAGACGATCCACGGACGCATAGAGGGCTTAGCCCGTGAAGGAAAATTGTCGTTACATTCATTCTCGAATGTTACAGCTTCGTCTGGCGTTGAGAGGTTGTCTCGTATCACCTCAGACGACCCCGCAGGGATGGCTGAGTAGCATCCCCCATATGGGTGCAATGCAATCGGTAGAGATGAACCCGCTCTCGTTGCATCTCTTTCATCCATCGGTGCACCTCCGCTATCTCTCGCTGCCCGACACTCACCCGTACACCAACCCCAGTTGTCTTGGACCATCACCTTTGGAGTGAAGCGACAGGTCTGGACTTGGTCGTCCCAACATCCACCGGCTGGAGCGAGGTTCGCGATACAGCGGTCACCTGGCGCACAACCATCTGTTGGTGTTCCGGAGTTGGCTGGGTTACAGCCACGACTTGGATCACGTTCACAGCGATAGATCGTTGTTGGCTGACCAGGTTCCGTACGAGCGAAACCGGTTGAGCTACAGAGTGGAAGAGACGCTGGACCTCCACACGTGTAGAGGTGGGTAAACTCGAAGTAGTTTTCTTCACAGGCCTCTGGCGAGTTGCCGAACATCGTTCTGATCTGACAGACATCTTTGTCAGTACTGTCACTTTGACATTCCTTATCCACCGAACATTGGATGCCCGTCTTCTCACGACAGGTTCCAATGGACTGACACTTTCCCCCACCGACGGGACAATCGTTGTCCGTGTTACAGGTGAGACCAAGTGTCTCGATCTTCTGCGAGATCGCTTCTCCCACAGATGCTCCGCGCGTGATCACACATTCTTTACGCGCTCCACAGTATGGTTTGTGATTCTTGATCTTTCCATCCGAGATCTTCTGCTGTTGATTATCTCCCCAATCGATCATGATCGAGCGAAGTGGCATCTGGTTGTGCGCTGCCCACGCGTAGAAGCGCATCGTCGTCTTCGCTTGAGAGGACGGAACACTGACGACCCCTTCTGACAATCCATTTAACGAGATCTTATTCACGCCCTGAACGGCACACTTACCTGGTGTCGAACAACTCTGGATATCAGGTGCTGCGACAACGGGTGGGCGAGGGATATAGATCGCGTCGTAACTTGCGAGAGAGGTGTTCCCTAAGAGATAACCCAATCTGTGCAAGCCAAGGGTTACGTCCGTTGGGAAACGAACCGTCGTTGCTTCATCTACTGCTCGCGCAATTGAATCCACTGGACGACGTACGTTGTAGGCAATCAATCCACAGAATTCATCTTTTGGATTTGGGCACAGGTCTTTGCGAGGGACGTATCCAAGTTCGTGCGTACAGACATTGTTATCCGTATTGAGGTCGACCCCAGGGGTACCGTATGGCTGAAGCGAAGGAGGCAAGGTATCTACCGCCCGACACTCTGTGACCGGGTTCCACGTTCCATTGCTCCCCTCAGTCGCAACCGCTCCACAACGAGACATGTCGTTGTTCAAGGCCGTGTCGGTCGTTCCCTGACAATCACGGTTTGCGTTTGCCGTCTGACAGGCTCTTCCATCCAAGGTTCCACCGACACACAATCCGCGGCCGGAACGAAGGCTCGGGGTACTCCCTGGAACCACACAAGCTCCAATCTTATAGAGAGTATAGTTATAGGTCGTACCAGGCACATCTCCCAAACCCGATACGGACTCTGCCTCAGCTCCTGGATACCGCAGCTCACGTGTCTGATTCCAACCATTATTTACATCAGGATTTAACTCGAGCAAGGTTGGTCGGCCGCCGTCTCTGGTATTCAACTCTTGGTTCACGTTATACGTCCAGAGACCACCCGCTCTCACAACGCCGCCACCGAAGTTCACAAGGAAGCGGTAGATTGTGCGACCAACACAGACTTCATATGGATTGGTTGATAAGCAGTTGCCGTTGTGCGCGCTGTAATCGTCTACTGAGTCATCAGAGGCCAACATCTCACTTCGTTGAGACATGTAAGACTGAGCGAAGCTGCGCTGCTCATTCGTCGATAGGCTGAATGGCGGCTGCATCCAGAAGTTCATGCTCGTGAACCAACATTCCTGCTCTTCACGACATTCGCTGATGTACGGAGAGGCTGAATCCGTTGCATTCACCACAAACTCCGGCATCTGGAGACGCTTGCTGTCGTTTGGGATGGTGGACGCAGGGATATTGATTTGGCAACGACCGACCTGACCGCCCGTGATAGGCCGACCATCCGGTGCAAGACAGCGCGCGAACATACGCGGAGCTGCACCACTCTCCACAGGCAACTCCATACCATTGATGATGCGCTCTGGACATTCGGTACTTGGCAATAAGTCCTCGCCTTGATCTGTCGGGTCGAAACACTTCGCCCCCTGGAGACCAGACGTGCTATTCGTAAGCGCCGTATAAACACCCCATTGCGCTCTTCCTGCTCCATCACGACGCAATGAGACAGGCGACCCTGGGCAGCGGAAGGCTCCCTGGAATCCAGCTTGCTCCTGAGTTACTTCTGCAGCCGTTCCGTTTCTCCAATTTCCGGTTGGCTGCTTCGTCCAGCCTGGTTGTGTCAAACAAGGCAAACGACGCAACGCAGTCCCTCTTTCCGAGACCTGGATAGGAGCCAAATGACAGGCTTCTGCATTTCCCCCCGTCAAACAAGTGAGACCCGCATTCAGCCCAGACAAGGCGTTACAACGCAGCGCACCCTGGCTGCCCGCATCGGACTGTTCGAGCGCCGCCGTGCTACACACTCCATTCAATCCACATGCCGCCGAACGACCCTGCGCGTCTGGCGCACATTTCTTGCCTAAGTTTGGACCCGCCAAACAAGCGGTATCACGAACGCCGATCGAATACGGCTTATAGTCGTAGATACGGTAAACGCGTGCAAAGATATTTGTAAGGAAGGCCCACTTGTCTTTTGGCGCACCACGAACACCTGAATAGTAGGTTCGATATCCTGCCGCCAAGAAGGTTGGTGGATTCAATGGCGAGTAACCCGTAACTTCCTGACTTGTCTGGAACAATGGATCCTTTCCAACGGAACGAGTATTCAAGGCGCTTGAGAATGGCGAATAGCGAGAGCTATAGGTGATTCCGAGCATTGGGATCGTGAACGTTCCATCCTTCCAGACGCGGTCGGTGTAGGCTGCGTTTTGACGAGAATTCGTACTCACCACCTCAGCCAACTCCTTACAGACATCCGCGTATTCAAGACGTGGATACAGATACACAAAGTGCTCATCTGCTCCCGCACCTCCACACGCGGTCACCCAGAAACCCGCCAAGGTCCAACGACGCGAGCTTGCCGAGAAGCCAACAACTGGCGTATCCGTCAGATCGGTTGTCTCGGCCTTGGACTGGAAGACTGCCCGAATCGAGAAGTAAGGCTTCGTCGAATCACACTTCCCGTAGTACGGCGAAATACGGAGATCTTCGAACTTTCGTAATGGCGCCACAATGCTATCCGACGGAGGAATAACCCCTTCCGTACTTGCCGGTTGACGAGATAACCCGATGAACTTTGTTTTGCTGTCTGCAGGATCTGTACGGTACCCAACTTCCCATGCCTTGAAGAAACACTGGGCGGAGGAAGGGTAGGCCCCCGGGATCGTCTCCACACATCCCGCCCGCAAGAGGTTTTCTGCACGAGCTGGCTGGGTAATGAGCGTTTCATTGGAACGGGTCAGGACACCTGAGAAATCGGCGTTGAACTGACGCTGCCACTGCTGGTCCGCTGGCCGAACTTCGCTAATTTCGTCGTAATCAGGGGTAGTGATGTTATCCACCCAGTCCTGGTTGTAGCCACACCCAAGACGCGCCGTAGAGTTGCGTGATTGAATTGGACTAAAGCCGAAATAGCCAATCGATTGATCTGAGAGGGCAAGGATTTGCTCGTCACTCGTGTAGGTTCCTGTGCGGCCGTAGAACGTGTTCGCGAAGGATTGTGGAGCGATACGGAAGAAGGATTCCGTGTACTGGCGATTTGCCCCTTTCCCTGTATTTATAAGACGGAGCGCACCCGCATCGGCATCGTTATTTCCATTATCCTGGTCATCATCCGTGTTTTCACATTCATACGCCACATTGGAGCCGCGAGGTTGACCACCGCTGATCACCGAACCTGCCTTATTTCCGTCGGTTCCGACTTCAGCGGCATCAGACACGTAATCATCGTCGAAATCGAGCTTCGTAATACCGCCCGAGTACGGTGCCGTCGGACTCTGACGATAGAAGTAATCCGCCCCCATCGTCACCGTCTTTGGAGCCTTCGCATTCGACAAACAGTAGTATTGACCTGAGTTCTGTGGCGGCATGTACCCTGACGAAGGGGTGTAGTGATATGGATCCTTGTCACCCACCAGAAGGCGCGTTGGGTTCCAGGTAAGACAGGGTGTCATATCCTTCGTTGCACCCAACGTTCGCGTTAAGTCGCGCTCAAGACACTGGCCAAAAATTCCTGTCACAATCGTCACCGACTTAAAGGCCTGACAGGTTCCACCCATTTCCGGAGGACCGCAGAGCTGTTCGCTATTCGCTTCCGCGATCGCGTTCACACGAGAACCTGCTGCACCACCACCGCTCGCTCCTCCTGGAGGAGTCTCAGCGCCAGCAGGAGCTGCGTTGCTCCCTGCATTGAAGATCTTTCCAGGAATACAGGCTCGTCCATCTCGAGGGCCACCGACACAGATACCCGGAGGGCTGGCGTTCGAGAACTGGTTGTAGAACTTACTCACCGGCACGTTTTCGTACTCGACACGCTTGTACGTACAGCTACAGTCTTCCCCAAATTCACACGTATTTGCGGTCGCGAAGCCCGAAAGGCGGCGAACCGGCTTCGCTGGATTCTTGGTGGTATCCCATTCAGTCGTGAATGAAGCTGGGAACGGTGCATCCTGTTCTGGTTGCGCACGACATTCCGCTGGTGGGTAGGCCTGCGTTAAGAAGCCATTCGACGTTGGATCAGCCAAGGAGAACTTTTCTGCAACGTTCTGGAAGTCGAGCAAGTCCGAGTTGCTGCGCACAGGCAGGTAACAATTAACAGGTTTGCCCGGAGCAATTTCATTCGAACGGAAGTATCCAATACGGCCCGAAGCCAAATGCTTACACAAGAGCAGCGTTGGATTTGTGATCAAGAGCCCATCAGACACGTCGGTCACACCCGCTATGCTAGGAGATCTCGGATCTCGATATTCCCCTAATATTTTTGCTTGGATACTCGTCGGTCGCTCCGTATGCGAATAACGTACGGTCGACACCCCACCCACCATCACTGGCACGCGTACAATCGGCGGCATGCTCACAGCGGCCGTCAAACGGTAATCCTGCGACAAGCGGTACGGCGCATCAGCCACCGTCTTCGCCCCATCAACCGCTACGCGAACGCTCTGCAAATCCATCACCTGGAAGGCGTTTGGAATGGAGTAGCCCGAGTAGTCCTTCTGGCCAAGACCCATGCTGCGACTCGCGTAGTGTTTCGCATCCAAGACCGCGCCCTTTGTCAGGAAGGGTTCCGTCGTCGTTGAACTTCGGTCTACGTAGCTGGCACAGAACTGGTCCCCTGCTTGGCCCGTCCCCTTGTCACACAAGGCTGGAACGCTACAAATTTCGACGTAGCGATTGGTCGATGGGTCCAATACCGTCTCTGAGCTGCGGCAGCCTAGCCACTGGGAACATTCACGATCCACAGACGTCTTGAGCAATAAGTTCGCGTCGTTTGCGCGCTTTGGCGTGACCGCGTTACACGTAGAACGCGTCACAATGCTTCGCGTACTCGTCGTGACTGATCGAATAAACGATGGATCCGTCGTCAAGCCAGCTCTGTAGGTAAGACTCCCTGTGTTTACAACGATATCTCTACAGTCATCGTCTGTACGACATTCAGACACGCCAACCCAAGGCTCAGATGAGATATTTTCAACAAGCCTATCAATCAGACCATCACTTACACTGCTGCGATCGATCGTCGACCGTGTACCGACACAGCGCCCAGGCTGATTACACAGTGGATTCTCTGGATTGTTCCGACAATCAACAGGTGTTACTGGCTTGTAGCCCTCTGCCCGGTACTTCTCGTAACTCGCACGTGCATTGAAGTTCAACGCACCACTGCTCATATCGCGGAACAAGACACAGCCACGACCAACATCAACCGTTCCATTACAGCTCGAGGTGTCGAGACGGTCATTCTTAATGTAGAAGTAGGACTTGCCGCCACGACGCGTTGGATCACTCGTATCATTGATATCACGTAACTCCGTACATTCACCCGCCGCTTCTTCACACGTTCCAACGTAGCCTTTATAGGTCGCATCCCCTGAACGAGCGAGCCCATAGGAATTTCCACCTTCAAGAATATCTGGGTAACACGGCGTCTCCGCAGAGCCCTTCACATACCAGCCGCCAAGACGCGTTTCGGCTGGACCAGCTCCGCCTGAAAGCACTTCTGATTCGCGGTATTCACACACGCTAATCCCTGGATCACGGAAATATTCTTTCACCGATCCGTATTTGTACTCTGCACAGTAGGCCTCGGATGGCTTACACAACGCGGTCTTGTAGCGCGTGATGTCATCTTTGAAGTAGACCGTTTCGTATGGCCTTTCTGAATCCAGCGTCTGACGATCTGGCGAGAGCTTCGGTTTTCCGAACGCTCGACAGCTCATATTCTGTGAGTCACAGCGCTTGTTCAAGTCATCGATCAAATACAGGATCCGATCCGCAGGAAGCTTGATCACCGTTGGAAGATGACGTAGCGGATCGATCGGGTTTGGCTGAACAATCTCGCGACCATACGTTTCGTCCGTATTCCGCGTATCGATGAAGGCAGTACAGCCGATAGATTCCTCACGACAGAGACGAGTGAAGCGGCGAGCGTTTACGGTCTGATTCAATCGGTTTGTATACGCTTTACAGTTCAACATCGCCTGTGGCTCATCCGCCCCATCCAAGCCCTGATCACACTGAGCCGGAGTGGTCCAGGTGTTATTTCGAATGTAGACCACATCTTGCACACGAACAACCGAGACCTCATCCAGGAAGAAGCCATAGCCCGCTCCACGGAGTAATGGGCCCGAGAACGTAAGAAGGGTGGTTGAGGTATTCGGCGCCCCTTCAAACAGACCCACTGTGAACCGTTGCCATTCTGGCGTCAGACGGACCGTACCAACCACCGTTTCTCCCGTTCCGTTTTCTGCCGATGTGCGCACAACCATCGTCGTCGACGTTGCAGGAACTTTCGCCCAGAACGTCGCACGATACAAAGACGTCTCTTGGGAAGCGAACGGGGCACGCGCACGTGCGAAGCCCGCGCCTCCTGGATCGCCAACGCGCAGAGATCTGTCCCCCACTAACAGTGCTTCACTCGAAGCGAGCACACCTGCCGACTCAAATGGAGTAATCTCATCACGGAAGGATTGACTCAAAACTAACTGACTATTCCCCGAGCTTGCACCCGTAAACATACGACAGCTCGTGGCACGCACCTGACAGGAACGGCTCTCTGGCAAGAAGGCGCCGTAGGTACATTCGCTGCGATCATTGAAGCGTCCACCCGTTCGTTCACAGTCTGCACGGTTGCTGCGAGCCAAGCGCAAGTCGATACATTCGTTCGTCGACAAGATCGTCTGCGAGAAGTAGCGATAGTAAATACGGCCACGCGCATCGTAGAACTGACGACAATCTGGATCGGCCGCTGTTCGCCAGCTCGCTTCATTACAGGTATCTGGCTCTTTGAAGCTAATTTGGTCTGCTTGAATCTTCGTTAAAATGCGTGGGCCGAGATCGAACGGACCCGTGTCCTTCTTCAAGCTCCACGTGCGCAACTGATAGCCAACCGTATCCGCGCCCTCCCAGGTGAAGTAGGTCTCTGAATCTGATCCGGTTTTTTCACACGCACGAAGGTAGCTATACGTCGCTGTCCCTCCGTCTGTTCGACCGGTCTCATCCACCACTGTGAAGGCCTCACAGCCAACATCTTGCTGTGTACACTGACCAGCTGTTCGTGGAATGAAGTAGGTTGAGGTTGCCTCTTCTGGATCGCTGAAGCGTGGGTCCACGTCCTTCACCAAGTCAAAGGACGAAGCGGACTTGCGATATTCTGAATAGCCAACACACATCGCGGGACACAGATCATTTTGCGACAAAATCGCTGGAACTTCCTGTCCTCCATCTTGATCACGATATCCCTGACAGCCCGCATCTAGCTGATTACAGGTCTGAGCAAAGGCGTTACACAACGGTGAGCGGGTCGTATCTGAAGCAGGCTTCGTACACTGAAGCTCATCCGGAGCGATCTTCATGAAGACCGCCGGTAGACCCGCAGTAAAGGTATCAATGAATCCCGTTGCATACTCCCCTTCTTCAAGCTGGACAGCATCGATAATCGCATTATTGCCATTCATCTGGAGATGAAGTGTCTGGGTCGAACTTGGCAATACGAACGAGTAGTCGAACCGCTGCCATTCTTGACTCAGCTCGGCGCCCAGCGCCTTACGGAACGAAGCTCCCGTTCTACCACCTACTACCTGCATACCGCTCCGATACACACGCCCTAATTCTGTAGTGGTAAGTCCACCTGCATTGTTCGTAGGACCTTTTGTCGGAAGAAGATCGAATTGAACAAAGGCCGCCCCTGCCTTGGAACGCGCATAAAAAGAGAAGGCGTATGTTCGACCTCCACCCACTTTCATGCTTTGCACAAGTACATCTGGCCGCACATCACGCTGAAGGAGGTAGCCTTTCTCACCCAGATACGCCGTATCAACCAGATCGGTTGAGCTGACCATCGGCGCCAAGGAGTACAGCGGAGGCGCCTCAACCGCATCTGACAAGAGAATATTCCATCCCAACAAGTGCGTTGAAGTCGTCGGATCTACTCCTTCAAATGATCCGTTAATCAGTAAGTTCAATGTGGCCTTTTCTGGAGTGAACGCATACAAACGCGTACAGCCTTCATCTCCCGCCGGACACGTGTCTAAGCCTTTTGTGGCTGCAGACTGGCTTGGAGCAGCCGCCTTAAAGTACATGCGGTTCCCGGTTGAGGTATTCGCTGCCCAGTCAGCCCCTTCGCTGGTTCCTGTTGCGCGCGTGGTGGCGTACCAGAGACAGCCAGCGTTCGAAGCATCACACGCTGCACGATCGATCGTGTTGCGAAGATATCCGAGCTGCTTGTTGGAAGCATCTGTATAGATACGACAGCTCGCCGCATACGCAGGACAGACATCGGCCTGGAATCGATAGACCGGCCGTTCAGCCATACAGTAGCCATAGCCACCCGTACACTCTCCCTTATCATTTCGTGCCAAACAGGTCTGGATATCCTGACATTCTTCTTTTCTAATCGGGAGTTTAGTTGAGACCAACGTATCGGTATACCCCGTGAGCGTACACTGTTGAGGGAAGGACGTGATCACCCAGTTTGGATCGATCAAATGACAGAATGGATGTGCCTCGTCTAATTGCCCCTGCGCATTACAGTTCGTAAATGCCTTCGCAACCTCATCCAAGGTGAGACATCCATCCGCCGTATCACAGCGGCGCTTGTTTGCTTCGCTATTTGCAGCCAGCTCAAATCCAATCGGCAAAATACGCATGAGACGCATCTTCTGGAGGTTTCCTGAACAATACGCCTGCGTATAACACTGTGGATCTTGGTTTTCACGCGTACGTGATTCTGGAATCAAGCGCCAGTCTCCATGCAACCACCCTCGACTGAGAGCTTCCCGGACCGTCACACCGCCCTCTTTCGTGACCGAGCGAATTGCCTGCACGAGCGATTGATCCATCACACAGTTCCAAGCCCCGCGCTGAGTGACGAGACAGGTCTGCATCTGCGAAACAACATCATAGGTCGCTACCTGTTGTGCCGGAGGATTTCTTAAATCGATGTTCGCGTTTCTTGCATCCGTCTTTCCATAGATTGCGACGGAGTCCGGGCCAGAAAGATCGAGTCTTGCAGATGGGGTAAATGACCCTCCCAACCCTTTCTCGAAGATACGCTGCATGAACTTTGAGGTCAGCGTATTCAAGAAAATAGAAGCGGTGTATTGCGCCAACTGAATCGGACCCGCCTCCCAGGCGTTCGACAAGATATTTCCAACCACCATGGATTGGTCTGCTCCTGGCTTACGCACGACCTGCTCATTGGTCGCTTCTTGAATAACCGAGGCAGGCGTCCGAATATTTCCTGAAATCAATCCTTCGAGTGGACGGAAGCCGCCACCTTCTTGGCGCTGGGAGGCCGCATCGGTCACCTGACGCTGTGTGTCCGTCAAAAATCGGTTAAAGGTGCTCGTCAGCGTACCGAGTTGACTCGTCCCTGGATCAAAGCTTTGCTGCAAGTTGTTGATTACATCTCCGTCACTCATCGTGCGATAGAGCGTGTCGTAGTTATCGAGCACTGTCTGGAAGTCACAGCGTGCCTGTGGACGATTGTACCGACTCTGCGCCAACCCACCGACATTGGGGAGGTTTAAGTTTGGCGGCTGCGGGAACATCTGACTCCCCAACTCTCCCAATGACACCTGCAAACGCAAAAGTGTTGTTGGATCTTTTGGTTGACACAAATTAAACCCAATCCCCTGGAAGAAGCTTGAGTCACTCATACTCGCCATAAATTCTCCCGCCGCATCACTTCCTACATTTGAAAGGTATTCTCCGAATTTCCCATCAAAAAACAACTTTCCTTGCCCTTTTCCGCCTGTCGCAATGTACTCAGCCGCATCATAGGCCATCTGCCCCAAAAACAGCTGCAACGCGTTTGTGAGAGCAACGACTCCCGCGCGCGTCAGCTGACTCATGATATTCTTATAGGTCGAGTTTGCCGCTTCTGGGGCGTTTGCTGTAATCGCAACCGGCATCCCGGGAGCGGTAATTGGAACCGGAATATTCGGCGACTGCGCCAAGGCTGACTGGAGCGGGCCTAAAGAAAGCGTTAACCCCGTCACGAGGGTGACGAGGGCGAACGCGACACGGCGGAAAGAACGCGAGAATTCCATAGGGCGCTAGGGGGTGGGTTGAAGAGAAGGTGAGGGGGCCGTTGTAGAAGCAGAACGAGACACACTCGGAGAAGCCGCGGCTCGAGCCGACTGAATGCGGAGCGCTTCCTGATACGACATACGGTAGGCTTGCATAACCGCCTCATCCGAAAGCGTTGCAAGCTGATCCGCTGGCAACAATCCCTGGGCGCGAATATAGGCACGCGTATCTTCCGCCGTCATACTCTCAGGCGCTTTTGGATTGACAATAAATTCCTCCACACCCGTCTGAGGCGGCTGAGCCCCTGATCGGACGGCTGCTAAGTTCGCATCCGCTTCGGCGACAAATGTAGATGTCGCTGCCTGCGGGACAGAGGCCTGAAGATCAAAACAATCTTTTCCTTGGGGACAATTTGGATCTTCGTTTTGTGCGATCTCTTCCGCATCCGAAGCACCATCAGAATCGCTATCCGCTAAATAGGCTGATGTGAGATAAATATATTGCTCGTCGTAATCTGAAATTCCATCACGATCGGTATCTTTCAGCTTTAATTCACCCTGCGTTTTTTCATCATTTTCAAAATTCTGCGTTCGAATTTGAATGGCACGTGTTAGATTTTGGCGCGACACCAGAAACGGCTTGCGTACATTGGAGCGTAACTGCGACATGCCTCCAAACACTAAAAAAAGACAACAGACACTCAGCGACGTGATCGCTAATTTCTGTTCAAAGCTCAGCTTGGACCAACGATCACGTAAAAGGTTCACCATACATGGTACAAGGTTGGGACCAGTATAACAGATTCATTCGAGACAAGAAACGCAGAAGCGTGTGGATGACCCGTCCTGCGCCATGGTACAATCCTCTCGTATGGCGCTCGCCTCCTTCTTCTCTCCTCCCGTCCAAACCCAAGAGCCCGTCGTCGACCGCTGGCAAGAACTCAGCGAACAAGAGGGTGAGCTCGGCGTCGATATTTTTCGCCAAGGAGATCTCTTGTTTATTCGTTCAACCTTGGCTGGTGTGGAACCAGAAGATTTAGACGTCTCGATTGATGGCGACTTGCTCACGATTCGTGGCACGCGCCGCATGCCTCATGATGTCCGTGAAGAAGATTGGTTCCATCAAGAGTGTTATTGGGGAAGCTTTAGTCGCTCCATCGTTCTCCCGCTCGACGTCTACCCAGAACGAGCCGAAGCCAGCCTCCACCAGGGCGTCCTAACGCTCCGTCTCCCGATCCGCATGCACCACAGACGCCTAGAGATCCACCCCATGGAACAAATACACGCTTCGTAGTAGGCTCGGAGGAACTGTATGAAACAACCGCTTCTCTGCTCCGTTGTAGCGATCGAAGACCAAGCTGTACGCCTTCGGACACCCGACGGCCAAACGCTTACTCTTCCACTCACCTCCATTCATGGCACACCGATCCCCTCCGGGACCGTCCGGCTTATGGGTGTTATCCCTGAAGGAGGCCGGGTAGATGACAGCGCCTTTGCCAAAACCATTCTCAACGAACTTCTTTCGCC
>JACCDN010079396.1_pt1 | contig 16352 bp, 13 predicted proteins | sample 7441691 | NCBI WGS metagenome assembly JACCDN01 (sample SAMN15323439, study PRJNA562643) | freshwater metagenome | isolation source: river surface water | place: USA:Blue River Watershed | collected 2017-08-16
ATCTTAGTTAGGTATTCTTTAAATTGATCATCATGTTCCCAAACTCTTCTATTGGTAGTATACACAGTTCCAGTCCAATAATCTACATCATTATCTCTAATAGTAGTTGAAATCGCTTTTTGTAATGCGAATGCTGGTAATGCAGGAACTTCTGCAGGAAAATAATCGTTCGATGTACCCTCACCTCTTATCGCAGCTATTGGTAAAATCAAATCACCAATGGTATTTCTTTTTTTCAATCCACCACACTTTCCTAGAAACAAAACCGCTTCTGGTTTTATCGCAGTTAGTAAATCCATAATAGTAGCAGCACCTGGACTTCCCATACCAAAATTGATGATGGTAATACCATCTGCTGTGGCACATTGCATAGGTCTATCTCTTCCAATCACTTCTACCTTATTTTGCTCAGCAAACATGTTTACATAGTTACTAAAATTGGTCAATAAGATATATTTACCAAATTGATCCAAGCTTGCCCCTGTATATCTAGGCAACCAGTTGTTTACTATTTCTTCTTTCGTTTTCATATTCGAGTGCTTATCTTTGAATCTAGTTAATAGATAAAATTACGAAATTTAACGGACTTAATAAATGATCTCCATCAACTACCCTGAATATCCCTTCAAAATACAGAAAGAGGCAGGAAAAGACTGCATCTTTGACCCTTTGAGGAAATCATGGGTAGTGCTAACCCCAGAGGAATGGGTTAGACAGAACTTTATTCAATTTTTGATTCAAGTAAAAAACTATCCGGCAGCTTTAATAGCCATTGAAAAAACAATTCAATTAGGTGAATTAAAAAAGCGTTTTGATATGATCGTTTATAAAAATGATGCTCCTTGGATATTAATAGAATGTAAAGAAGCGAATGTGCCCCTTACCGAAAAAACTTTGGAGCAAATTTTACAATACCAACAAGTAGTAGAAGCTAGTTATTTAGTGATGACCAATGGTCACACTACCTATGGTGCTAAAATAGAAACGGGGAAACTGCATTATCTGCAAAGTCTCCCCGATTATCATTAATCTATTTAACTCGATTAAGGGAAGATACCTAACTCAGCGTATGAAGTACCAACTTTATTAATCGCACAAACATATGCTGCTGTTCTCATATCTGGTATCGCAGGATTTTCCTTCCAAATATCCATGATTTCTCTTGTAGCAGTAATCATTGTTTCTTCCAAACCACTATGCACTAAATCAATTTCATCAGGACCATGTGCAATAATATTCTTCTCAGCTTCAGTAACTTTTTTGCCAGTTAATTCTTCAATTTGATTTAAGATATTGATGTTCGCGTTTTCTGTGAATCGCTTTTCTAATCTACCATATCTAACATGGCTTAAGTTCTTTAACCACTCAAAATAAGATACAGTTACACCACCAGCATTTAAATACATATCTGGAATAACCAATACCCCTTTCTTTGCAAAAATTTCATCCGCTTCTGGTGTCAATGGACCATTCGCTGCTTCACCAATTATTTTCGCTTTAATCTTAGGTGCATTGTTTGCATCAATTACATTTTCTAAAGCTGCAGGAATTAAGATATCACATTCTAATTCCAATGCATCACTACTCTTTTCAATATTAGTAGCACCTGGGAAATTTAAAATGCTTCCAGTAGCTTTTCTATGTTGGAATACTGCTTCTTCGTTCAATCCGTCTTTGCAATAGATTGCTCCTTCGTACTCAGCAATAGCAACTACTTTTGCGCCATGCTCTCTGAAGAACTTTGCAGAATAGTATCCTACATTACCTAAACCTTGTACAATTACATTTTTATTTTCAATGCCCACTTCTAATCCTTGCTTCTTCATAATGTCTGGCATCAAACAAACTTCTCTTACTCCATAGAATACACCTAAACCAGTTGCTTCTTTTCTTCCTCTAACACCTCCTAAAGAAATTGGCTTACCTGTTACACAACCAGCAGCGTCAATTTCACCTGGCTTTAAAGATTGATAAGTATCTACAATCCATGCCATTTCTCTTTCGCCTGTTCCGTAATCTGGAGCTGGCACATCAATACCAGGGCCAATAAAGTTTTTCTTTACCAACTCTGCAGTATATCTTCTAGTGATTTTTTCTAATTCATATGGACTTAAACTTCTTGGGCTAATTTTAATACCACCCTTTGCTCCACCAAATGGCACATTCACAATGGCACACTTATAGGTCATCAATGCAGCCAAGGCCATCACCTCATCCTGATTTACCGCCATACTAAAACGGATACCACCCTTACATGGTGATTTATGTTGTGAGTGTTGAATTCTATACGCTTCAATTACCTCAATTCTACCATCATCCATCTTCACAGGGAAACGCATGCTATAAATACTATTACATGCTTTGATTTGTTCTAATATACCTTTCTCCCATTTTGTAAACTTAGATGCTTTGTCAAAACTTTTCTCTACACTGTGAAAAAAGCTGTACTCATTATTTGTTGACATAAAATGTGATTTAAATTATTTTTCTAGGTTAGTTATTTTCTTATCAATATTGGCTACATATAAAAATAGTCCAATCAAAATGATGGATACAATGGTCATCACTAAAAAGATCTTTCCATTTTGAACCATGAACCCATTATTGTTTGCTGCTTGTAACAATTGAATCATAATATTTGTTTAAATTAATTTATAAGAGCCCTTCTTTTTTAAGTTTAATCATTTGATAACGGATTTGTAAAGTACTTATCCAAACACCTAATAAAGTCCATCCAATTACAGCTGGATAAAAAACAGTACGCATACTTGCCGTCATGTCTTTACCATTAATACCTGGGTTACCCTCACTACCTTGTCCACCTGGATGCAATGATTCAGACAATCTTGGTAAGATCCATAATGTTGGGAATAACATAAAGAAAGCAAACACATTGTATACAGCAGATAATCTTGCTTTTTTTTCTTGATCTATTAATGATCCTCTTAAAACAAAGTATGCAAAGTAAATAAGTAATGCAATGGCTGCGCCATTTTGTTTTGGATCTCCTACCCAAGGGCTACCCCATTGATAGTTTGCCCATACTGCACCAGTAATAATTCCTAGTACACCAAAAAGCAAACCAATACTTGCATATGCAGACGCATAAATATCGTTGATGATATTTCCGTTTCTTAAATATTTTATTGCATACCAAAGAGACACAAAAAACAAAATCATCATGCCAAACCACATTGGAACATGGAAGAAAAAATTACGAATAGACTCCTGCATTCGGTCGTCTAGTTTGGGTACTTCTACCAAGAATCCATAAGTACATGTATATAATAAAAGTACAAAGGACAAAAGCTTCCACCATTTAGCTCTCAACATAGTTTAATAGGTTTTATACCAATACGCACTAAAACTAACAATTGTTTGCAAAGCTAATTAGTTTCCAACAAATGGCCAATTTTTAGCGCCTTATTTAGTGGAACAAAATTAGTGCTAATGTTGTACATTTGCGTCCATAATTTTCATGCCGTAACATGAAGTGTACTGCCCCGTAAGGCCGTAGTTTACTTAATGTGGCTATCATTTTAAAATAGACACAATGAAACTTTCACAATTTAGGTACGATCTACCTTTAAACTTGATCGCTCAGTACCCAACCAAGAAAAGAGAAGACAGCAGATTGATGGTGGTAAACCGTAAAAACGGTCACATGGAAAACCGTCATTTCTCAGATTTATTGGATTACTATGATGATAAGGATGTATTTGTAGTAAACAATACCAAGGTTTTCCCAGCTAGAATGTATGGTCGTAAAGAAAAAACAGGTGCGAAAATTGAAGTATTCTTATTAAGAGAATTAAACAAGCCAAACCGTCTTTGGGATGTTATTGTTGATCCCGCAAGAAAGATTCGTGTAGGCAACAAATTATACTTCGGAGAAAACGAAGAATTAGTAGCGGAAGTAATTGATAACACTACCAGCCGTGGAAGAACCATCCGTTTTTTATGGGAAGGTGATGATGAAGGCTTTAAAAAAATGTTAGAATTCTTAGGAGAGACTCCTTTACCTAAATACATTAAGCGTAAACCAGACGAAGAAGATAAGGATAGATACCAAACAGTATATGCTAAGCACGAAGGTGCTGTAGCTGCCCCTACTGCAGGTTTACACTTTAGTAGAGAATTGATTAAGAAATCTGAAATCTTAGGTATTCGTTTTGCTGAAGTTACCTTACACACTGGTTTAAGCACTTTCAGACCAATTGAAGTTGAAGACTTAAGTAAGCATAAAATGGATGCTGAATATTTTAGAATAGACGAAGAAGCTTGTCGTATTATTAATACTGCAAAAGAAAACAATCGTCGTATCTGTTCTATTGGTACCACTGCAATGCGTGCAATGGAAAGCAGCGTAACTGCTCAAAGACTATTAAAGCCTGCAGAAGGATGGACTAATCACTTTATCCACCCTCCTTATCAGTTTAATATTGCAGATAGCTTGGTAACGAATTTCCATTTACCAAAAACAAGTTTATTAATTATGACTTGTGCATTTGCTGGTTATGAATTAGCAATGGAAGCATACAAAAAAGCTATTAAAGATAAGTACCGCTTCTTCTCTTACGGAGACGCATTATTATTTATCTAAATTTTTTAAAAAATAAATTTAGATAAATAATACGCTGATTGATTTTTTCAATATCAGTTTTAAAAAGAGCCAAATGTAATATTTGGCTCTTTTTTTATTCATATTATAGAAAATTGTACTAACAATATTCAACTTTATTTTTCCCAATACCATAAATCACTTTTCCCTTTTTCAACAATCCCACATTTTTTGAGTAAGTAGTTTTGCGGCTCAAGAAAATTAAATATGAAAAAAGTATTCTTAAATATTATATTAATAATTAGTATATCACATTTTTTAAATGCGCAAAACAAAAAAGAAGATACCCTTCAGTATAAAAGATTACCAGATGTAACCATCGTTGGTAGAAATAGTAAATCGGATTATCAGCAAATGCCCGAGATAGTAGGCACCAATATTTATGCTGGAAAAAAGAATGCATTAATTGTTTTAGATAATGTTCAAGGCAATGTGGTCAACAATACAATGCGTCAAGTATTGGCTAAAGTACCTGGAATACATATCTGGGAAAGTGATCCAAGCGGTATTCAAATTGGCATTGCCACTAGAGGCTTGAGTCCCAATAGAAGCTGGGAATTTAATGTTAGACAAAATGGATACGATATAGCTGCAGATCCTTTTGGTTATCCAGAAGCTTACTTCAATCCCCCATTACAATCCGTTCAAAGAATCGAAATTGTGAGAGGGCAAAGTGCCTTACAATATGGACCTCAGTTTGGCGGGATGGTGAATTATATTTTGAGAAATGGTTCTGAGATAAATAAAGCTTTTGAACTTGAAACACAGCAGACAGTTGGTTCAAATAATTTGAGAAATAGTTTCACAGCGATTGGAGGAAAGAATGAAAAAATAAATTACTATACTTTCTTTGATCAAAGAGCTGGAGATGGCTGGAGAAAGAATAGTCAGTTTTATACCAAAGCCGGTTTTGGAACCATTTCGTATCATGTCAATAAAAAATTAGATCTTACATTTGAAGTACTTCAATCACATATTAGAAGTCAACAACCTGGAGGTTTAACAGATCAACAAATACTACAAAACCCACAGCAAAGCTTAAGACAAAGAAATTGGATGGATATCACTTGGACTACTCCTGCCATCATTGCAAACTATAGAATCAATCAACAAACTATTTGGAATACCAAATTGTACGCTACTATTGGAGATAGAAACAGTGTGGGTTATTTACAAGGCATCAACATCAAAGACAGTATTAACCCAAATACACTTCAATACAATCCGCGTTTAGTGAATTTAGACAAATACAGAAACTATGGATTAGAAAGTAGATTGATTACGGATTATGCATTGGGCAATATGCAAAATACTATTTCAGCGGGTATAAGATTGTATACTGGAACCACTCATAGATTAGCGGATGGTAAAGGATCTACTTCTTCTAATTACGATATTGCCATTGATGGAATCTTTCCAAGAGATATTTCTTTTGTCTCCAATAATACAGCGGTATTTTTTGAAAACATTTTTAGAATCACAGATGATTGGTATATCATTCCTGGTATGAGATACGAATGGTTAGAGGGTTCTGCATCTGGTAGAAATGGGCTCAATGCAAATGCAACGCCCATAGTATTACAAAACATTAGTAGAAGCAGAAGTTTTGTTTTAGCTGGTATTGGAACTGAATACCATATTGGTAAAAACACAGAAATCTATGCAAATATTTCTCAAGCTTATAGACCCATTCAGTTTGCTAATTTACAAGCACCTCCTACCACAGATATAGTGGATCCCAATTTAAAAGATGCAAAAGGCTATAATGCAGATTTGGGTTATAGAGGAAAGGTCAAATCTTTCTTACAATTTGATATAAGTGTATTTTACTTAAACTACAATAATCGAATAGGCACCATCATGCCTGCTGGAAAAAATTACCGTCTCATCACCAATGTTGGTGCAAGCAATAGTAAGGGTTTAGAAAGCTATATTGAGTTTAACCCAATAAGAGCATTTACCAATAGTTCAAAAACGGACTGCATTTTATTTGCTTCTTATTCTTACACCAATGCTAGTTATAGTGCCAATCATGCAGATGCTAGTACCAAAGGTAAAAAAGTAGAAAACGCTCCAGCCAATATATTAAGAGCAGGTATCACTATGAGTGTTCACGCTTTACAACTAACCGCTCAAATGAGTAAAGTGGATGAAACTTTTAGCGATGCTAATAATACAAAAGTGCCAAGTGCCAATGGGAACACTGGATTAATTCCTGCATACACAGTTACGGATTTAACTGCCACTTATAAAATTGCTAAAAACTGGAATATCAAATCTGGCATCAATAATTTATTGAATGCATCATATTTCACCAGAAGAGCAGGTGGATATCCAGGACCAGGTGCATTACCAGCAGACGGAAGAAATTTCTTTATTACCGTATCCGCTAAACTATAAATTAAACAAACCCTTATTGATTAATTGTAAGGTTTTAGTTTTATGTGCGCTTGGTAATAATAATGTGATATTATGAGGACTTCCACCATAACTTACCATGGTTACTGGAACTTCATCAATGGCTTCAAACAATTTCTTTAATACAGAAGCAGTTTGTGCAATTTCGTTTCCAACAATTGATACAATGGTTTGGTCTTTTTCAATTTCAACAGAAGCAATATTGCTTAACTCTGCAACTATCTCTGATAAATGAAGATCACTATCAATGGTAACTGATACTGCCACTTCAGAAGTAGTGATCATATCAATAGGTGTCTTATATTTTTCAAATACCTCAAATATTTTTCTTAAGAAACCATAAGCCAATAACATTCTACTACTCTTAATCTTTACTGCAATAATGCCGTCTTTAGCAGCAACCGCTTTCACTCCTACTGTACCAGCTTCTTTCTTAATCACAGTACCCGCTGCAGATGGCTGCATGGTATTCAATAATTTTACTGGAATATTTTCTTGTTGTGCAGGCCAGATACATGTTGGGTGTAAAATTTTAGCACCAAAATATGCAAGCTCGGCTGCTTCATCAAAACTTAATTGCTCAATGGCAACGGTTTTGTCTACCACACGAGGATCGTTATTGTGCATACCATCTATATCTGTCCAAATCTCACAAACTGAAGCTTTCACTGCAGCTGCAATTAAAGATGCAGTATAATCACTTCCTCCTCTTTTTAAATTATCTACTTCCCCTTTTACATTTCTACAAATATACCCTTGAGTGATAAATAATTTCTTAGTAGGATGTGCCGACAACACTGTGTTCAATTTTTCTCTGATAGCCAATAAGTCTGGCTCTTCGTTTGCATCCAAACGCATAAACTCCAAAGCAGGAATTAATGCATGTTCAATTTTTTCTTGCTCTAAGTACAAAGAGAATAATTTAGTACTCATTAATTCACCTTGCGCTAAAATATCTTTATTCAAAGCATCACTTAAAGAAATTCTTTGTGTGATTTTTAAAAATTCAAAATGCTCATCAATAATAGCATTTGCTTTTACTCTTAATTCTTCAGATTTTAAAAGCTCTATAATAAAAGAACGATAATGTTTTTCTAAAGTATCAATAATATTAGTTGCGCCTTGTTTATCTAATTTAGCCAAAGCATCACTAATACCCACTAAACTATTGGTTGTTCCGCTTAATGCACTTAATACAACAATAGTAGGTTCACTATCTTTAGTAATTAACTGAGAAACCTGATGCATTCTTTCTGGCTTACCAACACTGGTACCACCGAACTTCATTATCTTCATAAATAAACTTTGTAGGAAAGCAAAGGTAAAAAATTATATCGCAAACACGCGTTAGTCTAGTGTTAAATAGATAGGTTAAATTTAGTTGCTAATGCTTCTAAATCCTTTACCACATCGTTCACCAAAGGTATACCCTCTTTCATTCTTGTAGCTTCCATGGATCTTTCTATATCACCTGCTACGAATACTTTTTCTTGGCCTTGCATTGGCTTGGCAGATCTAAACCTGTTTAACCAAAGATCCATATTGTTTTTAAAATCATCAGCAGGTCTAAATGCATCAATACGCATAGCGCCTAAGAAATGTCCTAAGCCCTCTCCTGGCATATTTTCTGGCATTGGAACATAAGCTGGAAATGGTGGTGCCCAAGGACCAAAACTAGCACCGCTTAATACGGCACTAAATATATCTACAATAGAACCTAAAGCATATCCTTTATGACTACCCTGTTCTTTCTCAGAACCCAATGGTAATAATGCGCCACCTTTCTTTAATATATGTGCATCATTTGTTGCTATTCCATTTTCATCCTGTGCCCATCCTGTTGGAATGGGTTGATTATTTCTTTGTGCAATTTCTAATTTTCCATTGGCTGCTGTGGTAGTTGCAAAGTCTGCCACAAAAGGTGCTTCTTTTCCTGCAGGTACAGCAACCGCAATAGGATTGGTTCCCAACATTTTTTCTGCAGCATAGGTTGGAGCAACTAATGCACTTGCATTGGTCATTGCCATACCAATCATGTCTTCTGATAAAGCCATCATGGCGTGATATCCTGCAATACCAAAATGATTACTATTTTTTACACTCACCCATCCTGTGCCTACTTGCTTTGCTTTTTGCATCGCAATCTGCATGGCTTTTGGAGCAACGATTAATCCTAATCCTTTATCTCCATCCACTACTGCAGTGGAAGGCGTTTCATGTACAATTTGAATATTGGGTTGTGCATTGATTCTTCCAACTTCCCATAAACGCACATAGCCCACTAGTCTGGCAATACCATGACTATCGATGCCTCTTAAATCGGCAGACAATAAAACACTGGTGGCTAAACTAGCATCTTCATTGGAACAACCGATGCTAGTAAAAACCTTCAGTGCAAATTGATATAATTCAGTATAACTATAAATGCGTTGACTCATCCAAATTAGAATGGTAAATCATCCATTGATTCATCTGCTGCGTTTGGTGCTGCAGAAGGTGTATAGTTAGAAGGAGCTGCTCCGTCAGATGAACCACCTGAAGGTTTTGCACCTAATAATTGTACAGAAGCAATTCTTAAAGTTAAAGATGCACCTTGACGGCCATCTGCTGTTGTGTAAGATCTAACATCTGGTGTACCCTCTACATATACTTGAGTACCTTTCTTTAAATAAGGTGCTACAGCAGTTCTATCAGTCCAGTATGAACAATCTACCCAAGTAGTTCTATCTTTTTGATTTCCTTGTGCATCCTTATATCTTTCTGTGTGTGCAACATTGAAATTAATAACTGTTTTTCCGTTTACATTGTTTACTTGCGCGTCTTTTCCTAGGTTTCCGATGACTTGTAGCTTTATCATATAATTATTATTTACACTTTTTGAGTATATGAAGGTAGTAATTTTTCGTTACTTTTGTGCCAAGCCAACTTTTAACTGGCCAAGCATATGAGCAAAAAAGGAAAGGTTTTAGTAGCCATGAGTGGCGGAATTGACAGTACAGTAGCCGCCCTATTATTACACAACGAAGGCTACGAAGTAGTAGGTATCACCATGAAGACCTGGGACTACTCCACCAGCAATACCAACGGAAAAGAAACAGGCTGCTGCAATATTGATTCATTCAATGATGCCCGTCTAGCCGCAGTAAATAACGGTTTCCCTCACTTTATACTAGATATTAGAGATGAGTTTGGCGATTTTGTAATCGAGAACTTTGTGGAAGAATACTTGGCAGGTCGCACTCCCAACCCTTGTGTAATGTGCAATACCCATATTAAATGGAGGGCCTTATTAAAAAGAGCGGATGCCCTGGGTTGTGACTTTATAGCTACTGGGCATTATGCCAAAGTGCGTCAGCATACCAATGGTAGATATGTGATTTCAAAAGGTTTGGACGAAACCAAAGATCAAAGTTATGTGCTTTGGGGCGTGGATCAAGACTTATTAAGTAGAACCATTTTGCCTTTAGGGGGAATGCATAAGAAAGATATTAAGCAAATGGCCATTGACATGGGCTACCCAGAACTAGCGAAGAAAAGTGAGAGCTATGAGATTTGCTTTGTGCCTGATAATGATTATCGTGGTTTCTTAAAAAGAAGAGTGGAAGGATTAGAAGAGCGCGTAAACGGAGGATGGTTTGTGGATACCAAAGGAAAAAGATTAGGCAAACACAAGGGCTACCCTTTTTATACCATTGGACAAAGAAAGGGTTTGGAAATTGCTTTGGGCAAACCAGCTTATGTAACGGCGATTGATCCGGTTAAAAATATTGTGGTGATTGGTGATGAAAATGATTTAGACCAAAACGATATGTTGGTGGCTAAATTAAATTGGATCAAATACGATCACTTAGATGGACCAATGGATCTAATGGCTAAGATTAGATACAAAGACAGTGGTGCATTATGTACACTCTCTCCAACCGATATGGGCGTGCAAGCAAGATTTTATGAAAATGTAAAAAGTATTGCACCAGGACAAAGCGCTGTATTCTATGAAGGAGATGATGTAGTTGCTGGTGGAATTATTCAAAGCGGCATGTTAAACCACTCTTTGCAATAAAGCTCCAAACAAAGTATCTGCTTTTTGCGTATAGCCTTTAAAATAAGCCTGCTCTATTATTTTGAAATTACCAGAAGCCATTAATGATTCTACTTGCTGTTCATTTTCTGTTGCATACACAGAACAAGTGGCGTATAATAAATAACCACCTACTGCAACAGTTGGAATTAAATTCTGTACAATCTTGGATTGCAATTTTGTATACTTATCTAATTGTGCTTGATTAAAAAAAGCCAACTGCTCTGGTGTTCTACCCCAGGTTCCACTTCCAGAACAAGGTACATCTGCAAAGACCAAATCAAATTGTTTTTTAATTTCAAATGGCATGGTCAAATCAATCTCTTGTACACTAGCTGGTCTAATTCCTGCTTCTTGTAATCTTTTGTCTGCATTGATTAAAATAGAAGAACGAATATCTGAGATATGAATATTGATATTGGACAAATGATCAAATAATAAAATGGTTTTCCCTCCACTAGCTGCACATGCATCCCATACCATCATAGGCTTGCCTTCTTTGGCAGGAATATGTTTTAATAAACTAGCAATGGCTTGTGAACTTAGATCTTGAATAACTACTTCTTTATTAATATCCAATACATCTTGGATGGCTGTAGTATTTACAAAAGACAAAGCATCTTCTCCTACTGCTTCAAAAGGAATAGCAGATGCTTTTAATTTAGCCAAGACTGTTTCTTTTTGCCAAGGCCTTATTCTTACAAATAATAAAGGTTGCTCTTTATGTGATGCCATAAATGCAGGGGCATCAATCGCTGTAGAAATTTGAGCTGCTAAAGGAAAACTTGTAACGGTATTTCTATAATGCGCATAACAAAGTGCAGTAATATTTTTTCTATCCTTACTGCCGTGTTTTTTATTTGCAGCAAAATACTTCTTCAAATAATTTGCTAAGGGCTCTGATCCGTTGTAAGCACTTATTAAATTATCCGCGATATTTTGATGTACTGCAAAATGCATTACAGTTCTAATAAACTTGCTACTGGATCTTTTCCGATTAACAATAATTCAGGACGCTCTAATAATTCTTTTACTCTTACCAAGAATCCAACGCTCTCTCTACCATCAATAATACGGTGATCGTAACTTAATGCTAAGTACATCATTGGTAAAATTTTCACTTCACCATTCACCGCCATTGGACGCTCTTGAATTTTATGCATACCTAAAATAGCAGACTGAGGGATATTGATAATTGGCGTACTCATTAAACTTCCAAATACACCACCATTGGTAATAGTGAATGTACCACCTGTTAATTCTTCTGCTGTTAATTTGCTATCTCTTGCTTTACCTGCTAATTCAATTACTTTCTTTTCGATATCCGCCATGCTCAAGCTCTCCACATTTCTGATTACTGGAACAGTTAAACCTCTTGGAGTACTTACTGCAATACTGATATCTGCATAATCATGATACAATAATTGATCACCATCAATGAAAGCATTTACAGAAGGCCATTCAGTTAAAGCAATCGCACATGCTTTTGCAAAGAAACTCATAAAGCCAAGGTTCACACCATGTGCTTCTTTGAATTTATCTTTAAACTGCTTTCTTGTATTCATAATCGCAGTCATGTCTACTTCGTTGAAAGTAGTTAACATGGCTGTTGTATTCTTCGCTTCAACTAATCTTCTACTAATAGTCTTTCTTAAATTGCTCATCTTCTCTGGACGAACATTACGAGAGAATAAGTCTTGACCAGGGAAAGCAGATTTACCAGGATTGTTCAATGCATCTAATACATCTACTTTAGTAATCTTGCCTGCATAACCAGATGGTTTAATTTGTGCAGTATCTACTTTCTTATCTGCAATAATAGCTGCTGCTACTGGAGTAGTTTTTACATTGTTTGGAACTGCAGTTACCGGAGCGGCACTTGCTGCTGGAGCTGCTGCAGCAGGGGCTGGAGCCGCGGCTGGCTTTTCAGCTGCTGCTGGCTTTGGAGCCGTCTCGTCAATATCTGCTAATATATCTCCAATTAATATACTATCACCTTCTTTAGCTTTATGCACTAACACACCTGCTTGTTCTGCATTCACTTCAAAAGTGGCTTTCTCACTTTCTAATTCTGCAATCACTTCATCACGATCCACCCACTCTCCTTCTTTCTTTGTCCACTTTAACAAAGTTACTTCTGTGATTGACTCTCCTACTGTTGGTACTTTAATAGAAATCATGATTATTTATTTAAATAGCAAAAGCTGTTGTAATTATTTCGTTTTGTTCTTTAGCGTGTACTTTAGAATAGCCTGTTGCTGTAGAAGCACTTGCTTGTCTACTGATCACACCGTATTTAATAGATTTTAAATTCATTTGTAAGAATCCTGCTGCACCCATATTCAATGGTTCTTCTTGTACCCAGAACCAAACTGCTTTACCATACTTCTGATGGATCGCATTGATTTGTTGAACAGGCAATGGATGTATTTGCTCTAATCTTACAATCGCAATATCTTGTCTGTTTTCTACTTTTTGTTTCTCCATTAATTCATAAGAGATTTTTCCAGAGCAGAACAATACTTTCTTCACTTGTGCTGGATCTTTTACAAATGCATCATCAATTACTTCTTTAAATCCGCCTTGGCTTAATTCATTGATATCACTGAATGTCCATGGGCTTCTTAAATTCGCTTTTGGAGAGAAATTAATCATTGGTTTTCTGAAACTCCAAGTTAATTGTCTTCTCAATGCATGGAATAAGTTAGCAGCAGTAGTAATATTCGTAACAATCATATTATTCTCCGCACACAATTGTAAATATCTTTCTAATCTTGCACTACTATGTTCTGGACCTTGACCTTCGTATCCATGAGGTAATAACATTACCACACCATTTTGTCTTTGCCATTTTTGCTCACCCGCTGCAATAAATTGGTCAATGATGGTTTGAGCACCATTAGAGAAATCTCCAAACTGTGCTTCCCAAATAACCAATGCATCTGCGTTAGCTAATGCATAACCATATTCATAACCTAAAACACCGTACTCACTTAATAATGAATTGTAAATTCTAAAAGGTTGTTGTCCAGGCTTCACCTGATCTAATCTATTGTATTGTTGGTTGGTATTTTCATCCACCAATACCGCATGTCTATGACTGAATGTACCACGCTTCACATCCTGACCACTCATTCTAACAGCCTTACCTTCTGCTAATAAAGAAGCATATGCCATTAACTCCCCTGTAGCCCAATCAATTTTATTTTCTGTCTCGAATAATTTAATTTTCTCTTGAATTAATTTCTCTACTTTTTTCAATGGCGTAAAATTCGCAGGCCATTTCATCAAAGCATCAAAAATATTTTTAGCGTCTTCTGCTTTTATAGCAGTAGAAGGTGATTTTACAAAATCTTCAGCAGTTGCTTTACGCATATTCTCCCAAGCTTGTTCTGGAGCTTGTGGTTTGTATGGCAATGGATTTTGTTTTACTTCATCTAATCTTGCTTGCAAATCTGACCAGAACTTTTTCTCCATTTCTTTTGCCAAATCTTGCGCACTTGATTCACCATGTGCTAATAAAAATTCTGCATAAGTTTCTCTTGGATTCTTATGCTTCTCAATTAAGCTATATAATTGAGGTTGTGTATATTTTGGATCGTCTCCTTCGTTATGGCCATGTTTTCTATAACATACCATATCAATGAAGATATCACTTTGAAATGCTTGTCTATATTTTGTTGCAATTTCTGCAGCTTTCACCACCGCTTCTGCATCATCACCATTCACATGTAATACAGGGGCTTGCACCATGGCTGCAATTGATGTACAATAGTTCGCACTTCTTGCATCATCAAAATCTGTAGTGAAACCAATTTGGTTATTAATTACAAAGTGCATTGTACCACCTGTCTTATAACCATTTAAATTACACATTTGTAAAACCTCATACACAATACCTTGTCCTGCAACAGAAGCATCACCATGAATTAAAATGGGTAATACTTTGGTTACATCTGAATTGTATAAAATATCACTCTTTGCTCTTGCAAAACCTAATACAACTGGATCCACCGCTTCTAAGTGAGAAGGGTTAGGCATTAACTTTAAATGTACTTTGTTTTTGCTTGGCGTCTCAACTTCAGAGCTATAGCCCATGTGATACTTCACATCACCACTACCCATGGTTTGATCCATCACTGCAGTTCCTTCAAACTCACTAAATATTTGCTCATAGGTCTTGCCCATGATATTCGCAAGAATATTTAATCTACCTCTGTGCGCCATACCAATCACCACTTCTTTCACACCACTCTCACTTGCAGTGTTGATGATTGCATCTAATGCTGCAATGGTTGTCTCACCACCTTCTAAAGAGAATCTTTTTTGACCAATGTATTTGGTGTGTAAGAACTTTTCAAAAATCACCCCTTGATTTAATTTCTCTAAGATGTTTTTCTTTTGTTCAATTGAAATGGGTTTAGAAAAATTATTTTCCATTTCATTGGTCAAAAAATCAATTCTTTTTTGATCAGAAATATATTTAAACTCTATACCTACATGGCTAGCATAGGTTTGTTGTAAATGCGCTAAAATATTTTTTAAACTCGTTGCACCTAATCCAATGATTGATCCAACATTAAATGTCTTTTCTAGATCTGCATCTGTTAAACCAAAGAATGCTAAATCTAAATTAGCCCCTCTATCCTTTCTTGTTCTAATGGGATTCGTAGTAGCAATTAAATGTCCTTTATTTCTATACCCAAGAATTAATCTATATACTTTTATTTCATTCGCCCAATCTGCATTAGATGAAGCAATTGAATGAGCACTTGCAGTTGTTGTTGCTGAAGTTGAAACAGCACCATTTTGCATGGCAAAATCAAAACCTTCAAAAAACTTTTTTAAATCAGGATCAACAGAATTGGCATCATTTAAAAACTGTTGATACATTCCTTCTATAAAAGAGGGATGTGAGTTGGTGATATAGGAGAAATCCTTCATTTTGTTATCCTTTCTAAATTTGGGAATACGAGTTCGCAAATATCGGTTTAAAAGATTGATTTATAAAGGAATTAGGTCTAAAAAGCAGTCAAAAATTACCCTTTTTTTGCCAAAATGGGGCTTATTTTATTTTTTTTCGATTTTATTTTCAAATATTAACCTACTTACCTTACCTTTGCCCTCCTGAAAATTAACTAGTACATGGCAAATCATTCGGCTACCAAAAAAGATGTAAGACAAGCTACAAAGCGTCGTGATAGAAATCGTTATTACGGTAAAACAACTCGTAAT
>JACCDN010358982.1_pt1 | contig 16352 bp, 14 predicted proteins | sample 7441691 | NCBI WGS metagenome assembly JACCDN01 (sample SAMN15323439, study PRJNA562643) | freshwater metagenome | isolation source: river surface water | place: USA:Blue River Watershed | collected 2017-08-16
CCATCCCGGCAGGACGCCTGCCCAGCAGCAGCTGAAGACGGTTGCCGTGCCTGAGTTCGACTGAACGATTGCCCAGTGTGAGTTTGCGTGAACGTCCGGAGGTGATGAATACCTCACGCGCCGGTACCTGAGTGGTCAGGCCCAGTGCGTTGGCCTCAGCAGCCCCGTTACCCACGATGGTCTCGCCACTCAGTGATTCGATAGCCTGAACGACCGTCTCGGTAGAGGGGGGGCGCGAGCCGAACCGGCCTTTCACCGGTGCCACGTAAGTCCCCCGGCCGACACGCAGCAGCATGCCTTCACGCGTCAGGCGGGTCAGTGCCTGATCAACAGCTGCCCGTGCGCCCAGATGCAGAAATTCTTTGGGCGACAGCAGCCCTCCCTCAGGAAGGGCGTGGGCTGCGGACAGGATGGCGTCGGTAATCTGGCTCATGGCATGTCGAAGGGGGAAAGAAGCCCGGGCATGGGACGCGACCACTGCAAAAACACCTGCGCCCGCTGGCTAATTTGTCAGAATCATAGTCACGTTTCTGACATTTTGCAAACAAACGGGACGGGGATCGGCTGGGCGGGGGCTTGTCGGCCGCTCAGCCCACCCGTATCAGCCGCTTGCCCAGATTCTCCCCCCGGTACAGCCCGGCGATCGCATCCGGCGCCTGCTCGATGCCGTCGAGGATGTCTTCCTCATACCGGATCAGTCCCTCGCGCACCCAGCGCGCCAGATCGGCGCGTGCAGTCGGGTAATGATCCTTGTGGTCGAGGATCACGAAGCCCTGCATGCGCGCGCGCTTGACCAGCAGATGGCGCTCGACGCGTGGCCCCAGCGGTGGCGGATCCCATTGGGCGACCGAGGCCGTGCCGCAGATGATCACGCGCGCGCCAAGCTTCAGCTGAGGCATCACCGCATCACTGATCGCGCCCGAGGTATTGTCGAAATAGATGTCGATGCCGCCCTCGCAGGCACTGGCCAGCGCGGCCGCGAAATCCTTCTGCTGGTAGTCGATCGCATGGTCATAGCCGAAGCGCTGGACACAGAGGGCGCGCTTGGCCTCGCCGCCAGTGATGGCAATCGTCCGGCAGCCGTGCAGCTTCGCGATCTGGCCGACGGCCGAGCCGACACTGCCTGCACCGGTCGAGACCAGTACCGTGTCACCGGCGCGCGGCTCGCCGATCTTCAGCAAGCCGTAATGCGCGGTGATGCCATTGATGCCCAGCACGCCAAGCGAGGCGGACAAGGGCAGGTCGGTATCGTCGACACGCGTATCGATGACGGCGGGATCCACCGTGGCCAGTTCCTGCCAGCCGAACAGACCCGTCACCGCCGTGCCCACCGGCCAGTCCGGATGACGCGATTCGACAATGTGGCCGGCGGCGAAGGATCGCATCACCTCGCCGATGCCGACCGGTGTTGAATAGTTCGCCGCCGCATTCACCCAGCCGCGCATCGCCGGTTCGACGGACCAGTAGCGATTGCGCACCCGCACCTGACCGGGCGCCAGTGGCGTGACCGGCCGGGTGACGATGCTGAAATGCTCCGCCTGCGGAATACCTTCCGGGCGGCGGGCGAGGACAACAGCGCGTTGCAGAAGACCGCTCATCATGGGCTCGCAGCGTTGGGCAGTGCCGGCGGATCAGCGATCAGCCCCGACCGACGTAGGGCATGTTGGTCGCCATGATGGTCATGAACAGCACATTGCTTTCCAGCGGCAACTGCGCGATCTGCAGCACGGCCTGTCCGACGTGCTCGGCGTTCATTCGCGGTTCCACCTTCACCGAGCCATCGGCCTGCAGGATGCCATTCGCCATTTTCTCTGTCATCTCGGTGGCGGCATTGCCGATGTCGATCTGGCTGCAGGCGATATTGTCGTTGCGGTAGTCGAGCGCAATCGATTTCGTCAGGCCCGAGATCGCATGCTTGGTCGCGGTGTATGGCAGCGACAGCGGGCGCGGTGCATATGCCGAGATCGAGCCATTGTTGATGATGCGGCCGCCTTTGGGCGACTGCGCCTTCATCATGCGGATCGCCTCCTGCGCACACAGGAAGGGACCGGTGAGGTTGGTGTTCACCACGTTCATCCAGTCTTCGTACCTGATGTCCTCGGCCAGCGTGGCGGTGGTGAAGGTTCCGGCGTTGTTGAACAGCAGGTCGATGCGGCCGAACTTTTCTTTCAGCTTCGCGAACATGGCTTTCACGCTGGCCGGATCACCGACATCGCAGGTCACCGCGAGGCAGTTGTCATGATTGCCGCCGATGTCGCTGATCGCTTTGTCGAGTTTGTCCTGATTGCGGCCGGACAGGACGATGCGGTAGCCAGCGCCCAGCAGGGCGCGCGCGGCGGCCTTGCCGATGCCCGTGCCAGCGCCGGTGATGAGTGCAACGCGAGGTGTGGAAGTGCTCATGAATGCCTTTGACAGTCGTGGGTTGAAGAATAGGGGACGGCAGCGCTCAGTACTCGGACTCGAAGTCCGTCTCGTAACGCCGCCGCCGGCGGCGGTATTTCAGATAGGCGATGAAGGCCAGCAGCACGCCGATGAACAGCGAAATCAGTGAATTCGGGAACGACGAATTCGCCGCCAGCAGCAGCTCGACCAGCGAAAAAATAATCAGCACGAATTGGGAGAAGTAATACCAGACAGTCCGCCAGGGAATCATGAGGTCCTCCTTGCCAAATAAATCTGCCGTGTGATCACCGCATCCGTGCAAGCCTATCCATGTTGCGGTATCGCCTGCCGGATCAGTGCGAGCAGGTCATCGTACTCATCCACTGCCCGGAACTGCGGGAACTGCGCGATCACATTGTCTGGCGCATGGAACAGGAAGCCCGCGTCCGCCTCAGCCAGCATCGTCGTGTCATTGAACGAGTCGCCGGCGGCGATCACGCGGTAGTTCAGTCCCTTGAAGGCCGTCACCGCCTTGCGCTTCTGATCGGGGATGCGCAGCTGATAATTCGTGATGCGGTCGTTCTCGACGATCAGTGTGTGGCACAGCAGTGCAGGCATGCCCAGCTGCCGCATGAACGGAGCGGCGAACTGCTCAAAGGTATCCGACAGGATCACGACCTGTACTTCCGAGCGCAGCTGGTCCATGAATTCCTTTGCGCCCGGCAGCAGCGGCAGGGTGGCGATCACCTGCTGGATATCCGACAGCCGCAGTCCGTGCCGGTCAAGGATCTCGAGACGTCCCTGCATCAGCTTGTCATAGTCAGGCTCGTCACGCGTGGTGCGGCGCAGTTCGGGAATGCCGGTCTTCTCGGCGACGGCGATCCAGATCTCCGGCGTCAGCACGCCTTCCATATCGAGGGTGACGATGGCTTGTTTCACGTTCAGGCTTCTTTCAGGGTTGACCAAGGCCGGTACTCTATCATCGGCGCCGCGCGCATCGCGAGTCTCCGTGGAAGGCTGGATGCGAGGCCCTGTGTGCGGCACTGTGCGAGGCTCAGCGCACCAGCGTCTCGACATTGCCGTCCACCGACAGGCTCTGTCCGGTGACGGAGGCGCCGGCGTCCGAGCACAGATAGATCACGGCGGCGGCGATCTCGTCCGCGCCGACCATGCTGCGCAAGGACACCCGCTGCAGCACGCGTTCGCGCATCTGGTCAACGCTGACGCCCGCGGCCTCGGCGCTGGCGGTCAGCACGCGGTCCTGACGCGGGCCCTCGACGATGCCGGGCAGGACGGCATTGACGCGGATGCCATGCGGGCCCAGTTCAGTCGCCCAGGTCTCGGTCAGCCCGATCACGCCATACTTGGTGGCCGAATACGGCGAGCGTCGCGGGAAGGCCAGACGACTGGCGACCGAGCCGATATTGATGATGCTGCCGCGCCGGCGCTGCTTCATGCCCGGCACCGCGCCGCGCGTGCACAAAAAAGTGCCGGTGAGGTTCACATCGAGGCACTGCTGCCAGTCGGCCAGCGTGATGTCCTCGAGCGATGCCGTGGGGCCGGCGATGCCGGCATTGTTGACCAGGATATCGACGCCGCCCATCGTTGCGTCGATCTCCGCGAACATCGCCGCCACCGGCGCCTCGTTCGTGATGTCGGCTACGCTGGTGCCGATGCCGGGCAGCAGGGCCTGCGCGTCGCGCAGCGCCGCCGCATTCGTGCCGCAGATATGGACACGCGCGCCATGCGCGACCAGCGCCTGCGTGATCGCCAGGCCGATACCCTGTGCGCCGCCCGTCACGAGTGCGCGACGGCCCTGAAGATCAAACAGGAAAGGTGGTCGGGAGGAAGCAGTCATCAGACGGTCTCATCATTTATGTTGTTCTAATTCCGCGCTGATCGGCGACCGGTGCGCAGTGTGAGAGAGTCTGCGTACTATACCAGCGGGCGCGCGATTCACTGCGCTTCTTGTGCTATTGATAATCGCCTGCGCGCGAGGGATCACTCGCGATGGTCTGAGCCACGTACCCGCACCCGCTTGCTGCCGAGTTGTCGGGTCGCGTCGGCGATCATCCGGTTGAGCACGGTCGTGTACTGCGGATGATCGCCACCCACCAGCGGCGCCGTCAGCACCTCGCCCTGCGCATTGACGAGCAAGATCGTCGGCGCCATCGCCACCTGATACTGCTGTGCGAGGCCGGCCTCGGTGATCCGCTGGCCGTCAAACCGGCTGATCAGCCGTTCGCCCGTCACTGAAATCTCCCGGATCAGCGGTTGCTCATCCTCGCGCAGGCCGTGCATCATCGGCAGCAGATAGTCATGTCGCACGATGCGACAGTAGCTGCAGCCGGGCAGCGTAAAGAACAGGATCACCGGTCGCTGACTGGCGGCCGACCGTGCGCCGTCCTGCGCCAGCTGGGTCGCGAGCGGCAGCGTGCGCATCACCGGCTGAGCGATGGCCGCGCCGCCGGACAGCAACAGGCACAGCAACAGTGTCGGCAGGGCGGCATGCAGTGGGGGCAGGATAGTCAAGCGCATGAAAAATCGCCTCGGGAAAAACTGCATTGAACACGAAATTCCGTCGCGCTGCCTGGTACCCATCGTCCGGCTTTCCGGTGGCGCTATGGCGGTATGAGACACTCACGCCAAAGAACAGCCTGCTGGCGCGCTGCCGACTCCGCATCACAGGGACAGCGCGCGAGCTTTCTCTGCCCATGATGCTGCCCCAATCTGCCGGTGCGTCCCACTGGCGCCCGCCTGCGCCGCCGCTGCGCTCGAATATCGCGATCGGCCTGCGCCTGTTGCTGGGGCGTGCGCCCGATCTGCTGCAGACCTTGCCGCGCGACTGCTACACGAAAGATATCGTCAGCGTGCCTATTGGCCGCCGCCCGGTGTTCATCGTCAATCACCCCGAGACCCTGCGCCGGCTCTTCACCGACGATCGTGCCGCCTATCCCAAGAGCGACCTGATGGTGTCCACCCTCGCGCCGCTGGTGGGCGAGGGCGTGCTGGTCTCCGGTGGCGAGCGCTGGGAGCATGACCGCAAGATGCTTGAGCCCGCCTTTCAGCAGATGCGGCTCGAGGCCTTGTTCCCGAAGATGCGCGAGGCCGTGCAGGACTGGTTGCACCGGCTTCAGGCGCTCCCGCCGGGCGAGGTCATCGAGCTCGAAGCCGAGCTGAGCCGGGTGACGGCCGATGTGATGTGCCGCATCTTGTTCTCCCAGCCCATCGGGGGCGAGCAAGCGTCAGAGGTGTGTGGCGCATTCGGCCGCTTTCAGCAGTTGAGCCCGCAGTTCGATTTGCGCGTGGTACTGGACAGCGATCCCGACCGGCCGCAGCCCCCGTCAGCAGCGCTGCAGCACGAGGCGAGACAGATCCGCGGGCTGATCGAGCGCCTGCTCGACCAGCGGCTCGCACAGGCCGGCGAGGGCCGGCAGTTCATCGATTTTGCGCAGGCCATCATCGATGCGCGCGATGAAGCGGGCAGGCCCTTCAGCCGGGAGCAGCAGATCGATCAGCTGGCGGTTTTTTTTCTTGCCGGTCACGAGACCACCGCCAGCGCGCTGGCCTGGACCTTCTTCCTGCTGTCGCAACAGCCCCGGTGGCTGGCGCGGCTGCGCGAGGAGGTGGACACTGTCCTAGGTGAGGCAGCATTTGGTGTGGCGGACGTGCGGCGACTGCCGGTCGCCAGAAATGTGTTCCGCGAGAGCCTGCGCCTGTATCCGCCGGTCGCTTTTTTGACGCGGCGCGCGCTGCGCGAGGATCGATTTGGCAAGCTGCGCGTGCCAGTCAATAGTTTCATCGTCGCCTCGCCGTGGCTGGTGCACCGGCATCATGCGTACTGGCCGCAGGCCGACTGTTTTGACCCGTCACGTTTCGAGGAGGGCGCTCCCGCGCCGCAGCCGGGTTCCTACATGCCTTTCGGTCTCGGTCCGCGTGCCTGTACAGGCGCGATGATCGCGCAGCTCGAGGCTTCGCTGATTCTGTGCGAGGCCTTGCGACGGTTTTCTTTTGCACCGGTAAATCCGGCGTCGGTTTTCCCGGTCACGCACGTGAGCGTGCGCATTGCCGGAGGCCTGCCGGTCAGGGTCACGCGCCGCTGAGCGTCCGCTACCGTCAGGGCATCACGAACACCACTGCCGTCACGTCATCGCGGCGCAGCTGCGATCCCTGCCAGACGAGGAAATCCTCCCACAGGCGACGCGCGATCTCGTCTGCGTCCTGACTGTCCGTCGTTTCCAGCACGCGCTCCAGCCGGCGATAACCATAGGACGTGGGCTGTGCGCGGTCGCCACCAACCTGATCGGTGAAGCCATCGGTGACGATCACGAACACATCACCGCTCTGGTAGTGAATGGGCAGGTCGCTCGGCTCATCTTCCGGGTCGGGCGGATTCTGGTAGCCGAGGCTGGCGCGCGAGGCGAGATGACGCTGCACTGTGCCCGAGCCGTCGCGCTGAAACAAACCGATCTTGGCACCGGCAAAGCGCAGCTGCCGCGCGTTCAGGTCAACCTCGACAATGGCCGCATCGCAGCCGTCGTCGCTCTCGGTGTCCGGCACATCCTGATTCAGCCCGACGCGCACCAGATGGTCGAGCGACATCAGCGCGCGCGACGGATCAATATCCGGATCGCCCGAGTAGATGCGCTCGAGCGAATTGCTGACCAGCAGCGACAGCATCGCACCCGGCACGCCATGCCCGGTGCAGTCGGCGACTGCAATGGAGAACTTGTCCCTGAATTGCGAGGATGACACCCACCAGAGATCGCCGCCGATGGTGTCGCGCGGCTGCCAGATCGATGCAACCGAGCGGAAGCGCCCGTCCAGCCGGTGCCCGCGCGGCAGCTGGCTGCGCTGCAGCCGGCTCGCATAGTTGACCGAGCTGACGACTAACTGGTGCGTCTTGTCGAGTTCGCTGTGCTGCTCGGCGAGTTCGCGCGTGCGCTCCGCGACCGTCGCTTCGAGCACGCGGTTCTGATTCTCGACCAGTGCCTTCTGTGCCTCCATGTTCTGTGCCAGCTGTACCTGCAGCCAGCGCGTTCGGCTGATCACCGCGAGCGCCATGATGATCGCCTCACAGCACAGGCCGATGGCCTGAGCGACATTCGAGTTCTGCATCAGGAAGCCGATGCCGACCGGTTCCATCAGTGTGAACGGCGACGGCACGCCGGCGAGGCCGAGGATGAAGATCGAGCGGAAGATCAGGTAGGGCACGATCGCGAACATGAAGAAGCGTGCCGCATTGTGTCCCTGACGATAGCGCGAAAATGCGACTCCGAAAAACGAGGCGAGCAGCACGAAGGTCAGCGCACCGGCCGGCAGCCACAGCAGCTTTTGCGGCACATTGTGATGCACGATGGATGTGAACAGATAATGGCTGAAGTAGAACGCGACATACACGATCGTCAGCTTGTACAGCCAGGGCGCATGTTTTTTCACGTTCAGGAAGGTCGCTGCGAAGATCGCATAGAAGATCGCCTGCGCGTAGCCAAACAGCGTGAAGGTCGGCCAGTACAGATAGTGATGCCGGAAGCGGACATCTTCCAGATCGACGAGGAATTCCGCGAGCCTCGGTCCCTCCGGCATATAGTTCGACAGGATCTGCATGAATGCCGTCAGCATCCATACGCTGTACGCAAAACTGGCCTTGTCCTTGTTGTTGTATGCCGAGAACCAGCCGAAGATCGCCAGTGCCATCAGCACGCCCAGCAGGACGCCCTCGATATAGATGCCGTAGCGGCGTATCTCCAGATACTTTGCATGGTCGAGCAGGTTCAGCGAGAAGGTTTTCGCGGGCAGGTTGCTGCTGGATTTCACGCGCGTGAGCAGTGTCACCTGCTGGCCGCCAGCCAGCGTGAACAGCGTGAACTGGCTCGGTACTTTGGCTGAGCCGGGCAGGAAGGGATTCAGGTCGACCAGATAGCTGTAGCTGACGCGATGGTAGCCGGTGGACTTCAAATGCGTGATCGCGCCGCTGGCATCAATCACATAGCTGTCGATGTTCTCCCAGCCGGTGGGATCGACCCGGAACTGATAGTCGCGCGCGAGTGTGTTCGTCAGCGTTTGCGCGACCCAGTAATGACTGAAGCTGTGGATCGCCGGCAGCTCGGACGGCGCACGAAACTGCTCGCCCTGCGCCAGCACGTCCTCGACGCGCAGCTTTGCCGAGGTATCTTCAAAGACCCGCACATGGGTTTTGTCAGAAAAGATGATGGGTGTCTGTTCCGTGATCTCCAGTGCGGGCGTCGCAGGCAGTGCTGCTGCGATGAGGCTCGTGCCGAGGAGAATGACTGCCGCAAACGTTCTCATTATGGTTTTCATTGCGCTGTCCCGTCAGGATGGCTGCTGCGTGTGTTGTGTACTGCCGGATGACCTCTCTTGCTCTGCGTGCTGTGGTCGATAATGCATCTGCTGCGGGCTAATATTGGACGAGTGCAGCGGCTTTTGCAAAGCTTAGCGAACTGCTAAAACCTGCAAGTGCCCTGCTGTCCGGCGTTTACATCGGCTGAATGAGGTCGGCGACGCCGCATCGGTTAAGCTGTGCTGCGTCGCGAGAACGCGTTAACAGAAAAATAAACATGTCCAAGCTTACGGGACTGACTGACAAGGCCATCGCCTTCTGCGCAGAGAAATTTGCCGTCGCACCGCCGGCCGGCGATGTCGGCCTGTGCTACGTGCCGGATCGTGCCGAGCTCGTCCGCATCCTGCAGGAGGAGGGCAGCGAACCTGACCCTTACCTGACACTGGCCGCCATATTGCGCGATGTGCTGCAGCGCACGACAACGGCAGAGGAAGAACTGCTGACAGTCTTCGGCAGCGAGGTCGCGTACATCGTGGCCGAGCTCACCGAGCACGGGCATTTCACCGTCGCCACCCGGCGCGCATTGCGGCTGGCGCGCATGCCCGGGCTCTCGCGCAAGGCGCGGCTGATCCTGTTCGCCGAGATCATCGAGACCCTGCGTCAGATCGGCGGCAAGACCGCGCCCGGCAGCTGGTCAGCGCTGCACAAGCGGGAATTCTGCGACTGGGCCGAAAAGATTGTGGCCGTAATGGGCAATGTGAACACCACGCTGCTGGCGGTGTTTTCTGCGGAGCTGGAAACGGCGAGGCTGAGCGTGGCGGTCAAGCTGGGCGCGAAGGGGCGCTAGGGCCGGTGAGCACAGCATAGAGTTTTTGAAGCCGGCTCAGCGACTCGCTGTCATCTTCAAATGGCGTATGCATCAGAAAGGTGTGAATGTGTTCTGACATCGCCTTGCGCTCGCTTTGTGAGGTCGGCCTTGCTACACCGGACTCAAGGTCGATGGCGTAGTGTATTGCATTGTTAAGCTTTCTTTGCGTTGATGACATTTCTCCCGTTGAGCCGGCGCCCTTTGGTTTGAAAAAAGCGTCGATGGTTTTGTTCCAGTGGCCCTTCTCCCGCACGACATCTTCCGTTTTTCGTTCGCCTTCATGGATGATGATTTGAGTGCCGGGGGCTGATTTTTCGCTTTCCGAGGAACTTGCGCTTTTCTGAAGCGGACGGTGCTTTCCTCCTGCCTGTGCAGAGCTTTTTACGTTCGAGAACACGCTCGTATCAAGTCTGCTTTCCGATGAAACGTATTTTTTTAATTCATCACTTACCTTGTCTGATGCTGGTTTGATGTTTTTTACAAAGTCGCTGATCAGGCGGCCCAAGCTGGATTTGGTGTCGCTTCGCTGGAAAAGGTAAACGCAGGACTGACCAGTCTTCTTGTCATGGACAGTCTGCTGAAACCACTTTGCAGAAGTGTGCTCCGGCGTAGCCGAAATATGGATTTTCATGGTGTTCTCCGCCCGGGTTTTCCGTCCGGTGTCCGGGGCCATGAGGTCACCTCAGCCTCGCTGACGATCGAGTCCTCGTCGGTCAATGGCAGGAATGTGTTGGCACGACCCGTCGCGTGACGCGATACATTCTGAGTGACACAAGTGCCGGGCATGTCTCTCGTGAATGCGGTTCGCGCTGCGTCAGCCATGCACTATTGCGCATCAGATCGAACCACCAGGGCGGCGACAGCGAGTCTGAGCGCAGAGATGACCCGCTCCACCAATGCAAAGGCCCGCGATGGGCATCGCGGGCCTTCGGTATGAACCGGGGTTCACCTCAGGTGCCCCCGTTCCGACAGATTATTTGCAGGCGGCTCTGGCCTCGTCCAGCAGGCGCTTGCCGTCAAAGCCCTTGGCGGTCATGTCCTTCACCCATTCCTCAGTCACGCTGGCGGTCGCCGCCTCCCAGCGCTTGACCTCGGCGGTGGGCAGCGAATAGAAGGTGTTCTTGCGCACCTCAGCGGACTTCTTGCCGGGGACGATATCCTCGACGAACACCTTGCCTACCCAGGCTGAAGGCTCGGGGCCGCTGTTCGCATCGATCACTTTCTTCAGCTCGGGCGGCAGGCTGTCGTACTTCGCCTGATTCATGCCGAAGATGAACGCCGTGTTCGAGATCTGTGCCTCGCCCGCGCCTGCATCCGTATGGAACTTGGTGATCTCTTCGAATTTCATCGATGGGATCACTTCCCACGGAATGATTGCGCCATCGATCACGCCCTTGGACAGCGCTTCGGCGGCCTGAGGCAGCGGCATCGGCACCGGCGTGGCGCCCAGCGCCTGCACCATCTTCGACGACTGACGGTTCGGTGCGCGGATCTTCATGCCTTTGAAGTCTTCCAGCGTCTTGACTTGTTTTTTCGTCGTGTGCAGCAGCGAGCCATCATGCATGTGGAACAGGATGGGCTTGACGCCCTTGTACTCGGCCATCGCATTCTTCATCGCGTAGTGCCACAGGCCACGGCTGGCGCGCTCGGAATCGCGCACCATGAAGGGCAGCTCGAAAGCCTCGGTCACGGGGAAGCGGCCGGCCTGATAGCTGGGCACGGTCCAGATGATGTCGGCCACGCCATCCTTGGCCTGATCGAACAACTGCTGCGGGGAGCCGCCCATCTGCATCGACGGATAGATCTGGCACTTCAGCTTGCCGGCGGATTCTTTCGCGATCTTCTCGCACCAGGGCACGATGAAGTTCTTGTGCGCGGTGGACGCGGGCGGCAGGAAGTGATGGACCTTCAGCGTGATCGTCTGCGCCGATACCAGCGCGGCCGGAAGCAGCAACAGCAGTCCGCACAGGCTGTTGGCAAACGTTTTTTTCATTGTCTCCCCCTCAGGGTGTCGTAGGTTTCTAATCAGGCAAGCGCGACACACGCGATGCGATGGTTCACGCGCGCCCCGCTTGCCGGCAGGGCTTGCAGATTGTAGTACAGCAAGGCTGTTTTCAACGACAAGCTTTTCACGTAGCGCGCATGAAAGCTGGTATCTTCTCCGGCTTTGTTGGTGACTTGTCTTCAACGGCCGCGTTGCGGCACACCGCGCAGGCCCCGGCAGCAGAGGCCGCGATACCAAAGGAAAGCAGCATGTCTTCAGTCATTCCGGCGAATGCCGTGGTCGGCGTCATTGGCGCCGGCGCGATGGGAACCGGCATCGCCCAGGTGGCCGCAGCCGCCGGTCATCCGGTGCTTATGTTTGATGCGCGCGAGGGCGCAGCCGCTGCGGCCTGCGCATCACTGCGCAAGGTCTATGCGTCGCTGGTCGAGAAAGGCCGGATGAGCGAGGAGCAGGCGGCGGCCGCTTCGGCGCGGCTGCAGCCGATCGCGGCGCTGGCCGACTGCCGCAACGCGGCGCTGGTGATCGAGGCCATCGTCGAGCAGCTCGATGCGAAACAGCAGCTGTTCGCGTCGCTGGAGTCGGTGGTGAGCGAGCAGTGCGTGCTGGCGACGAATACCTCATCGATCTCGATCACCGGGATCGGCGCGACACTCGCGCATCCGCAACGGCTGGTCGGCATGCATTTCTTTAACCCGGTGCCGCTGATGGCGCTGGTCGAAGTGATCAGCGGTCTCGCTACCTCGCCCACGGTCGCCGACTGCATCGTCGCCACCGCGCAGGCCTGGGGCAAGCTGCCGGTGCGTGCCACCTCGACGCCCGGCTTCATCGTCAATCGCGTCGCGCGGCCTTACTATGCCGAGGCCTTGCGCCTGCTGCTGGAGCAGGCGGCCGATCCGGCATCGCTGGATGCGCTGATGCGCGAGACCGGCGGTTTCAGGATGGGCCCCTTCGAGCTGATGGACCTGATCGGGCATGACGTGAATTACGCGGTCACGCAATCCGTGTTTGATGCCTATCATCATGACCCGCGCTTCACGCCGTCCATCCTGCAAAAGGAATTGCTGAACGCCGGTTACCTCGGCCGCAAATCGGGACGCGGCTTCTATCCGTATGGCGAGGGCGCGGTCCTGCCGGCGCCGCAGCAGATGCCGGATTGCGACTATCCGGGCAAGCCGGTACTGAACAAGAACTCGGCGATCGGCGGCATCATCGCCGCGCGCCTCGCGGCTGCAGGCCGGGAGTTCGGCCTGACGGAATCCGGCATCGCTGATGCGCCCATGCTGACCGTGAACGGCGCGTCGCTGTACCGCACCGACGGGCGCAGCGCGACGCTGCGCGCGGCAGAGCATGGCAAGCCTGACACGGTGCTGATCGATCTGGCGCTCGACTATGAAAAAACGACCCGTGTCGCGATCGCCGCCGCCGATCAGTGCTCGGTCGCGGCCCGCGATGCGATCGCGGGTGTGCTGCAGGCTGCCGGCTATCGCGTGACCCTGCTGCGCGATGTGCCGGGCATGGCGGTGATGCGTACCGTGGCGATGCTGGCGAACGAGGCTGCGGATGCGGTGAATCAGGGCGTGTGCAGCGCTGCCGATGCAGACCTCGCGATGCAGAAGGGCGTCAACTATCCGCTCGGCCCGCTGGCCTGGGCCGCGCGCATCGGTCTCGACAAGGTGCTGCGCGTGCTTCAGAACCTCGGTGCGGAATACGGCGAGGACCGGTATCGCGTATCGCCGCTGCTGAGACGCAAAGTTGCCAGCGGCGCGCAGGGTTTTGAGTAAGCGCAGGTGTCGCTCACGCGGACATCAGTCGCCACAAATCAGTTGCCACAAGTCTGGTGAGCACCCATCAGCGGCGGTGATGCGCCGCCACGAATGCCTGCACCGCCTCGGTCAGCCGATGCGGCTGGTCGCGGTGCGGCGAATGGCCGCAGTCCGGCAGCGGCAGCACGATGGTGGCCGGCAGCTTGCGCTGTATGCCCAGCACCTGCTCCATCGTGCCGTATTCATCGTGTTCGCCCTGCACGGCCAGCAAGGGGCAGCGTATCGTCGCCAGCTCGGTCACGATCGACCAGTCACGGAATGCCGGCGAGAGCCAGGCATCGTTCCAGCCAAAGAAGGCCGAATCCACGTCATCGTGATAACGCGCGAGCTTCTCGCGAAGTCCGTCATGCAAGTAAGCATCCCGTGCTGTCTCAATGCTGGCAATGCTGATGTCTTCGACGAAGATATGCGGCGCAACGACGATCGCGCCCGCGCAGCGCTCGGAATACTGCGATGCATACAACAGACTGATCGAGCCGCCATCGCTATGGCCGAACAGCCACGGGTGATCAATGTCCAGCGCCCGCAGCACCGCGGGCAATACCTCGAAGGCCTGCCGGTGCATGAAGTCCATGCCCCAGCGCTCGTTCGCGTCGCGCGGTGTGGACCGCCCATAGCCGGGGCGTGAGTACACCAGCCCGCGCAGTCCCATTGTGCGGCACAACTGGTCGGGAAAATCTTTCCACAGCGCGACCGAGCCGAGTCCTTCGTGCAGGAACACCATCACCGGTACCTGCGGATCGTTCACTCCGACCCACTGCAGCTCGATGCAGGTGGTGCGCCTGCGCCAGTCGATCTCGATGCGCATCCGTGATCAGAGCTCGCGCAGCCGGAAGCGCTGAATCTTACCGGTCGCGGTCTTGGGCAGGTCGCTGACGAAGTGAATCTCGCGCGGATACTTGTACGGCGCGAGACGGGTCTTCACATAGGCTTTCAGCTCGGCGTCAATGTGCACGGCTTCCTGACGCGGATCGCGCAGCACCACATAGGCAATGGTCTTGATCAGCCCCTGACCATCCGGCTTGCCCACGACCGCGCATTCGAGTACCGCCTCATGCCCCATCAGCGCCGATTCCACTTCGATCGGCGACACATACTGGCCGCTGACTTTCAGCATGTCGTCGCTGCGGCCGGCGTAGGTGTAATAACCGTCCGCGTCTTTCACGTACTTGTCGCCGCTCTTCACCCAGTCGCCGAGAAAGGTGCCGGTGGTTTTCGTACGGCTTGTCCAGTACAGGTGCGCGGCACTCGGCCCCTTGATGTACAGGTCGCCGACTTCGCCCACCGGCACGGGCTGTCCCTGCTCATCGCGCAGCTCGACCTCGTAGCCAGGCACCGGTGTACCAGTCGTGCCATAACGGACGTGACCGCTGCGGTTCGACAAAAAGATATGCAGCATCTCGGTCGAGCCCAGACCGTCGAGAATGTCGGATCCGGTGAGTGCGCTGAATTTTTCACCGACCTCGCGTGGCAGCGCCTCGCCGGCAGACGCGCAGATGCGCAGCGTCAGCTGCGAGGCAGCAGGGAAATCCGGCGCGGCCAGCATCGCCACGTACAGCGTGGGCACGCCATAGAACACGGTCGGCTGTTGCGTGACCAGCCGCTCGAACACGGCGGCCGGGGTCGGCCGCTCGGCCATCAGCAGCACCGACGCGCCCACTGACAACGGAAAGGTCAGCGCATTACCCAGCCCGTAGGCAAAGAACAGCTTCGCCGCAGAGAACACGAAGTCATCTTCGCGCAGGCCCAGCACCGGTTTGCCATACAGTTCTGCCGTCCAGTACAGGTTCGCATGCGAATGCACCGCGCCCTTGGGCTGGCCGGTCGATCCGCTGGAGTAGAGCCAGAACGCGAACTGGTCCGCGTGGGTGTCTGCATGTCCGTCGACGGGCAGCGGTTCCGTGGCGAGCAGTTGATCAAAACGATGGACATCACGGGAGGACGGATCGCCGCCCGCTACGACGACCGGTACCGCGCGCTGCGACTGCGCAAGCGCATCTTTCACCACGGGTAGCAGCGGCGCGGACACGATGACCAGCTTCGCATCGCTGTGTTTCAGCATGTATGCATAGTTATCCGCAGGCAGCAGGGTGTTCACGGGCACCGGCACGATGCCAGCAAACAGGGCGCCAAGGAACGCGACCGGCATGTCCACCGTGTCCTGCATCACCAGCAGGATGCGCTGCTCGGGCTGCAGCCCGCGGCTGAGCAGGCCGGCCGCGAAGCGACGCACGCGCTGGTCGAGTTCGCCGTAAGTCATGTCACGATGATCGTCGCGATACGCGAGCTTGCCTGCGCGGCCTGCGTTGAGTGCCAGCAGATGGCGAGCGAAATTGAAGCGCTCGGGCAGTGCCCGGTGCGGTGTGTCCATGAATATGTCTCCTCCGGCCGGCGTTTTATTGGGATGGATGCCGTGCCGCGTCTTGCGGTATGTTGCTGTGGCTTATCGTGCCTAACCGTACCTTTATTGCCCTTGTTCTAGTTCGCGCCAGCGCGGGCAATGGCTGGCGCTCTGAACGGGTTTTTCTGAAAAGCGTGCTTACAGGGTCAGTGCCGTGCTGCGTCCGCCCAGCCTTTCGAGCACGCTGGCCGGTGCCTGAATCGCGCTCTTGCGATGATAGAAGCCCAGCGCGCGCAAGCCGCCCAGTTCCTCACCACCGCCTGCGCGGCCCGGGCCGCCATGAATCGAGCCCGGCATCACATTGCCATGGCCGGTGTGGGTCTTGCCAACTTCGGGGCTGACGACATGCACGCGGCCGTGCGATGCAGCGAGCGCTTCGGCGGTACTGGCCATCCAGTCGTTATCGGCGCTGTAGACGGATGCGACCAGTGAGCCCATGCCGCGATGCGCGATATCGATCGCATGCGCGGCATCCCGGTAACCAATCAGGGATGACACCGGGCCGAACACTTCATGACGATGCACTTCGGTGGCTGCATCCGCATCGCGCACGCCCAGCAGGGTCGGGCCCA
>JACCDN010570243.1_pt1 | contig 16348 bp, 13 predicted proteins | sample 7441691 | NCBI WGS metagenome assembly JACCDN01 (sample SAMN15323439, study PRJNA562643) | freshwater metagenome | isolation source: river surface water | place: USA:Blue River Watershed | collected 2017-08-16
AGCACAGCGCCCTCGCCGGCCTAGGCCTGGGACTCGCCGCGCTTCCTTCCGCGGAAGCTAAGCCCGACCCGGCGCAGCTGAGTCGTCGCGCCGCCGCGGAGATGGGCGCGATCCGCCCGCGCCCGGCCGGCAACAAGCCGGTCTGGGATCTTACGACGAAACCACAGGAGAAGATCCGCGTCGGCATCATCGGCCTGAACCGCGGCCGCGCCCACGTCGCTTCCTGCGTCGCCACGCCCTTCGTGGAAATCGTCGCGCTCTGCGACATCCTGGACGATCGCGCGCAGGCCCAGGCCGAGATCGTCCGCAAGAAGACCGGTAAGACGCCGGCCCTCTACAGCGGCGACGAAAACGCCTGGGAGAAGCTCGTCGCGCGCGACGACATCGACGTCGTGTATGTCGCCACCCCGTGGGAATGGCACAAGCCGATGGCCATCCGCGCGATGGAGCTGGGCAAGCATGCCTTCGTCGAAGTGAACTGCGGCCTGACGGTCGACGAGTGCTGGGACATCGTCGACGCCTCTGAGAAATACCAGCGTCATTGCCCGATCCTCGAGAACTGCTGCTACGGCGAGGAAGAGCTCTTCGTCCTGAACCTCCAGCGACAAGGCTTCTTCGGCGACCTCAAGCATGGTGAGTGCGCCTACATCCATGACCAGCGCGGCAAACCCGGAGCGAGCTTCCTCGACGCCGCCCGCGACTGGCGTCGTCGCTATTCGACCCTCCTCCAAGGCAACCTCTACCCCACCCACGGCCTCGGCACCATCGCCCAATACATGGGCGTGGGACGAGGCGATGCGTTCAAGTTCGCCGTCTCGGTCTCTTCGCCGGAGTTCGGCCTCACCCAGCTGCGCGAACGCCTGAAGCCCGACCGCGACCGATCGAAGGACGAAATCTTCGTCAACGGCGACATGAGCACGACGATCGTGAAGACCGAGCTCGGCCGCACGATCGTCGTGCAGCATGACAACACCAGCCCGCGTCCGTATTCGCGCATCAACCTGCTGAGCGGCTCGCTGGCCACCTTCGCCGGCTATCCGAACCGCCTGGCGGTCGACGCCGACAACGCCAGCCCGCTGCTCGACCCGAAAGAAAGACGGAACAGCCACTCCTGGTCCTACGAAGGCGAGAAGCTCAAGAAGTTCATGGAGGCCAACCGCCACCCGCTGCTCACCAAGCTGCTCGCCGACGCCAAGAAGGTCGGCGGCCACGGGGGCATGGACCATGTGATGAACTACCGCTTCCTCGACTGCATCCGCCAAGGCATCACCCCGGACCTCACCGTCTACGATGCCGCCTCCTGGTCCGCGCTCCTCGACCTCTCCGACCGTTCCGTGCGTGACGGCAGCATCCCTGTCGCCTATCCCGACTTCACCCGCGGCGGCTGGAAGACCCTCAAACCCCTCCCGATCATTTCCTAACCCCACCCCTACCCCTACCCATACCCCTCTATCGCCATGAACCTCCCCGAAAACTCCAACCGTCGCGACTTCCTCAAACTCGGCGCCCTCGCGGGCCTCGGCCTCGGCCTCAGCGCCGTGCCGTCCGCTGAAGCCAAGCCTGACCCTCGCGACCTCAAGCTCCTCGGCGCGACCGACATCTCCGTCACGCGTCCCCGCCCGGCCGGCAACAAGCCCGTCTGGGACCTGACCACCAAGCCGACCGAGAAGGTGCGTTGCGGCTTCATCGGCCTCAACCGCGGCCGCGGCCACGTGAACTCCGCCGCCAACATCCCCTTCGCGGAAGTCGTCGCCGTCTGCGACATCGTCGAACAGCGCGCCAAGGGCGCCGCCGAGAACGTCAAGAAGAAGACCGGCAAGGAGCCCGCGACGTACTTCGGCGACGAGAACGCCTGGGAGAAGCTGATCGCCCGCGATGACATCGACGTCGTCTACGTCTCCACCCCGTGGGAATGGCACGTCCCGATGGCCCTCAAGGCCATGGAGCACGGCAAGCACGTCTTCATCGAAGTCTCCGCCGCCGTCACCGTCGACGAGTGCTGGCAGCTCGTGGACATGTCCGAGAAGACCCAGCGCCATTGCGCGATCATCGAGAACTGCTGCTACGGCGAAGAAGAGCTCTTCGTCCTGAACCTCGCCCGCCAGGGCTTCTTCGGCGACCTCAAGCACGCCGAGTGCGCCTACATCCACAACCTCGCCGGCGGCGTCCTCTGGGCGCTGGGCAGCGAAGGCGACTGGCGCCGCGACTACCACCGCTTCATGGACGGCAACCTGTACCCCACGCACGGCCTCGGCCCGGTGGCGCAGTACCTGAACATCGGCCGCGGCGACGCTTTCAAGTTCGTCGTCTCCGTCTCCTCGCCGGAGTTCAACCTCACCCAGTTCCGCGACAAGCACCAGCCGAACAAGGGCAAGCACAAGGACGAGAAATTCGTCTGCGGCGACATGAACACCTCGATCATCAAGACGCAGCTCGGCCGCACGATCATGATCCAGCACGACGTCGTGAGCCCCCGCCCCTACTCGCGCATCAACGCCCTCTGCGGCACCCAGGCCACGTTCTTCGGCTACCCCGCCCGTCTGGCCGTCGACGCGGACAACAAGCACCCGATCCTCGACCCGAAGGCCAAATACAACAGCCACGAGTGGACCTTCGAAAAGGAAAAGCTGACCAAGTTCATGAAGGAGAACCAGCACCCGCTCATCAGGAAGATCGGCGAACTCGGCAAGAAGATCGGCGGCCACGGCGGCATGGATTTCGTGATGAACTACCGCATGCTCGACTGCCTGCGCCAGGGCATCACCCCGGACATGACCGTCTACGACGCCGCGGATTGGTCCTCGATCCTCGAGATCTCCGCCCGCTCCGTGAAGGACGGCAGCATGCCGATCCAGTGCCCCGACTTCACCCGCGGCGGCTGGAAGACCATCAAGCCCCTCGGCATCGTCTCGTAAGCGACGCCGCAGGCGCCCCTCGGACCCGGCCGCACGGCCGGGTCTTTTGTTTGCGGGTTGCCTGACGATAAGCGCGGACAAAGACTGCGCCCATGGGCTCTCCCGCCGCACTCGCGACCTGGACCGCCGGACTCGTCACCCGTTCGGGCGAAGAGACCGAGCGGGCGGCCGAGGCGTTCGCGGCCCTGCTGCCCGCGGACACCGTGCTGGCGCTCGAAGGCGACCTGGGCGCGGGCAAGACGACCTTCGTGCGCGGCCTGGTCCGCGGCCTGGGCGTCACGGGCGACATCACCAGCCCTTCCTTCGCCCTCCTGAACGTCTACGAGGGCAAGCGGCAGGTCTTCCACGTCGATGCCTATCGGCTGACGCGCCCGGAGGCCTTCGATGACCTGCTGATCTGGGACCTGGCGAAGTCGCCTTGGAACGTGATCGTGGAATGGCCGGAGAAGGTGGCCGCGCGCCTCCCTTCGGCACGCTGGCAAATGAAAACCGCCATCCTGGCGGATGGCGGTCATCGGTTTCAGCTGACCCTTGCGGGCTGAGCGGACGGCTTACGAGTTACGCTTGCGCTCGTTCTCCGTCAGCCAGCGCTTGCGCATGCGGATGAAGTTCGGGGTGATCTCGACCAGCTCGTCGGACTCGATGTATTCGAGGCAGGCCTCGAGAGACATCTGGCGCATCGGCTTGATCTTGGCCGCGTCGTCGGAACCGGAAGCGCGCACGTTGGAGAGCTTCTTGTTGATGACGAGGTTGATCTCGAGGTCGTTGTCCTTGCAATGCTCGCCCACGATCTGGCCCATGTAGATCTCGTCGGCCGGCTTCACGAAGAAGTCGCCGCGGTCATACAGACGGTCAAGGGAGTAGGCGGTCACGGCGCCGGCTTCGCCGCCGATCATCACGCCCGCGGCGCGACGCGGGGCCTCGCCCTTGACGGGCTCGTAGCCGAGGAGGTTATGGTACATGACGGCTTCGCCACGGGTGGTGGTGAGCATCAGGGTGCGCAGACCGAAGAGGGCGCGGGACGGGACCTTGAATTCCATGTGGATCCAGCCGCTGGTGCCGGCCTTGGCGTCCATCGAGCGGAGCTCGCCGCGACGGCCGAGCACGAGGGACATCACGTCGCTCTGGGAGGCTTCCGGGCAGTCGACCGCGAGGGTCTCGACGGGCTCGCAGAGCACGCCGTCGATGGTCTTCATGATCACCTCGGGCTTGCCGACGGAGAGTTCGTAGCCTTCGCGACGCATGGTCTCGATGAGCACGCCGAGGTGCATCAGGCCGCGGCCCGAGACCTTCCAGGCGTCGGCGCCGGCTTCGCGGTCGACGCGGAGGGCGACGTTCTTCTCGAGTTCCTTGACGAGGCGTTCGCCGACCTGGCGGCCGGTGACGAACTTGCCGTCGCGACCGGCGAAGGGCGAGTCGTTGACGCGGAAGGCCATGGTCACGGTGGGCTCGTCGACGCTGACGGGCGGCATCGGACGGGGGTTCTCGATGTCGGTGATGGTCGCGCCGATCTCGACGTGGTCGAGGCCGATGACGGCGCAGATGTCGCCGGCGGCGACTTCCTGGGCCTTGACGCGGCCGAGGGCCTCGAAGACTTCGATCTCGAGGACGCGCTGCTTGTGCTGCTCACCGGCGCGGGTGACCAGCATCACCGGCATGCCCGGGGCGATCTTGCCGGCGGTGACGCGACCGACGGCGATACGGCCGACGTAGTCGGAGTAGAGCATGGCGGTGACCATGATCTGGAGAGGATTGGAAAGAGCTTCGGCGCGGGACTTGAAACCGGCGGCGGCGCCGCGGGAGGAACCTTCGGCGTACGGCTCGGGGATCTTGTCGACGATGGTGTAGAAGAGGTCCATCAGGTCCTTCGGACGCTGGCCTTCGACGGTCTTGGCGCGGTCGAGGGTGCCCCAGCCTTCGCGGCCGGAAGCGTAGACGATCGGGAAGTCGAGGGCGGACTCCGGAGCGTCGAGGGCGACGAGGAGGTCGAAGACTTCGTTGACGACGGCGTCCGGACGGGCGGACGGCTTGTCGATCTTGTTGATGACGACGATGGGCTTCAGGCCGAGGGCGAGCGCCTTGGAGAGCACGAAGCGGGTCTGGGGCATCGGGCCTTCGAAGGAGTCGACGACGAGGAGGCAGCCGTCGGCCATGTTGAGCACGCGTTCGACTTCGCCGCCGAAGTCGGCGTGGCCCGGGGTGTCGATCAGGTTGATCTTGTATTCCTTCTGGTCGCGGGGGTCGGTCCACTTGATCGCGCAGTTCTTGGCGGTGATCGTGATGCCGCGTTCGCGCTCGAGGTCGCCCGAGTCCATGATCAGGCCGTGCTGGCCGCCGGCGAGCTTGTCCAGGTCCTCGGCGCGGAACATGCCGGACTGGTAGAGGAGACGGTCGGTCAGGGTCGTTTTGCCATGGTCGACGTGAGCAATGACTGCGATGTTACGGAGATTCATCTGTAAAGGCCTTACGCATAGGAAAACAGGCCCTTGTGCAAGGGGAATAAGCCACCGTTGCCCAATTATTGCGGGATTCAGGCCACCTTGCGGGGGTGGGCGGGCTCAGGCCAGCCCGTCGCGCTGCAAAAGGGCCTCCGGGTCGAGGTCCCGGCCCATGAAATCGCGGAAGAGTTTCTCGGCCGGCTCGGAGTTGCCCTTGGCCAGGACCTTGGTCCGGAGTTCACGGCCGACCCGGGGGTTAAGGACCCCCTCCTTGAGGAAGCGGGTGAAGGCGTCGGCCTCGAGGGCTTCGGCCCACTTATACGAATAATAACCCGCGGCATACCCCGTGGCGTCCGAGAAGAGGTGGTTGAACCGGCGGGCCATGGCGGGCCCCCGGCGGGTGGTCCGGGCCTGCCAGTCGGCGAAGTCCTCGTTCCAATGGGAGTCGAGGTCGCGGCCACGGAGCTCTTCGGCCCGGATGTGCAGGTCGAGGTCGAGCTTCGAGAAGGCCAGCTGGCGCATGCAGCTCGAGGCCGAGCGGAAGTTCGCGGCGGCGTCGAGCTTGGCGAGCAGGTCGGACGGCAGCGGGGCGCCGGTCTCGTGGTGACGCGCGAAGACGGCGAGGGATTCCTCCTCCCAGCACCAGTTCTCCAGGATCTGCGAGGGCAGTTCGACGAAGTCCCACGCGACGCGCACGCCGGAGAGGGATTCGACCTCGACCTCGCTGAGGAGGTGATGGAGCAGGTGGCCGAACTCGTGGAAGACCGTGGTGACCTCGTCGTGGTTGAGCAGCGCCTGCTTGCCGGCGACGGGCGGCGTGAAGTTGCCGCACATCAGGCCGAGGTGCGGGGCGAAAGAGCCGTCGGGGCGCGGTCCGCCGGTACGGAAGAAGTTCATCCAGGCCCCTCCCCTCTTCGACTCGCGCGGGAACCAATCGGTGTAGAAAGAGCCCAGCAGGCGGTCGCCGTCGCGCACTTCGTAGAAGCGCACCTCGGGATGCCAGACGCAGATCGGGGCGCCTTCGACGCGCGGTTCGGCGGCGCGGACGACGGTCTTGGCTCCGGTGGCGTGGTCGACGTGACAGGTATCGCGGGCGACGACCTGGATGCCGAAGAGCCCGCCGAAAAGGCGGAACATGCCGGCGATCACGCCGTCGACCGGGAACCACGGGCGCAGCGCCTCGTCGTCGAAATCATATTTCTCGCGGCGCATCTTCTCGGACCAGTAACCGAATTCCCACGGGTGCAGCGAACGGAGCGCGTCGCCGGCCTTGGCGGCGCGGTAGTGTTCGAGCTCGATGCCTTCGGCCTGGAACTTCGGGCGGATGCGCTGGCCGATGTCCTCGATGAACTTCAGCGCGGTCTCGCCGGTGCGGGCCATGCGTCGGGCCGTGGTGAAGTCGGCGAAGTGCTTCTTGCCCAGCAAGCGGGCCTTCTCGTGTCGCAGGGCGAGGATCTCGCCGACGAGCGCGGTGTTGTCCCAAGGTGCCTTGAGGCCGACCTGACCGAGGCCTTCCCAGCACTGACGCCGGAGATCTTCGTCGTCGGCGTATTGGAGCACCGGGAAGACCGACGGGGACTGCAGCGTGAAGCGCCAGGCCTCCGGCTTACCCTTCGCGGTCGCGGACTGCTTCGCCGCGGCGAGCGCGCTGGCGGGCAGGCCGGCGAGACGCTTCTCGTCTTCGATGAAGAGCTCCCACGCGTTGGTCGAATCGAGGACGTTCTCGGAATACTTCTGCGTCTTCTCGGCGAGCTGGGCGTTCAACGTGGCGAGGCGGGCCTTCCCTTCGGCCGGCAGGTCGGCGCCGTTCTCCTCGAAGTCGGCCATCGTCTCCTCGAGGAAGCGGCGGCGGACGCCCGTGAGGGCCTTCGCGTCGGCGGTGGCGGCATACGCCTTGAAGACCGCCCAGAGTTCGGGATCGAGCGTCAGCGACGTGAAGAACGCCGTCACCTCGGGCATCATCGCGTTATAGGCCTTGCGCAGCTCCGGAGAGTTGAGGACCGAGTCCAGGTGCGAGACCAGTCCCCAGGCGCGGGAGAGGTCCTTCGTCGTGGCCTCGAAGCCGAGGAGCACCTTGGCGTAGGTCAGGTCGGCGCCCTTGGTCCTCTTGAATGCGTCGACATTGGCGCGGGCGCGGCGCAGGGCCTCGCGGATATCCGGCTCGACGTGTTCCGGCTTGAGGAGGCTCCAGTCGAAAAGGAAGTCGTCGGCGAGGAAGGGATGCACGCCGACATCCTGCGGGAACGGGGGCCGATTTCAAGGCAACCCTATGGTCCGACGGCCGGGAAAGCAGCGAGGGCTTGCGGGGAGGCCGCGGGGGGCACACTTTGCGGCATGAGCAAGTTGGAGGCAGTGCCCGTCACCGGCATCGAAGTCATCCCCGTCAAGGGAGGCAGCGCCGTGTTCCTCGTGACCGCCCTGAAGACCATGTTCATCCAGGTCGACCCCGCCGTCGGCGAAGCCCTGCAGGGCGCCTTGGACGGACGCATCCCCGACCGCCCTCAGTCCCACGACCTGATGCTCCACCTCCTGCTCGGCCTCGACGCCGCGGTGGTCCATGTCGCGATCGTGGACGTCAAGGACGGCGTCTTCTTCGCCCGCATCCTGCTCGGCCAGGACGGCCCCGTCGCCCGCAAGGTCGCCGAAGTCGACGCCCGCCCCAGCGACGCCCTCGTGCTCGCCGTGAAGGCCAAGCGCCCGGTCTTCGTGGCCAAGGCCGTGCTGGACGTCTGCGACGACATGGCGGAGACGCTCGCGCGCCTGCGCAAGCAGGCGTGAGCGGCCCCTTGCCAACGCCCGTCGTCGCCGGCACGCGCCCCTCGGTGCTCGCGCCGATGCAGGACGTCACCACCACCGGCTTCATGCGCGTCATCGGCCGGCGTGGCGCGCCCGACTGGTTCGTGACCGAATATTTCCGCGTCCACGAAAGTTCGACGCCCGAGAAGCACATCGTCGATTCGGTGGTGAACCACGGCACCGGCCGCCCGGTCTTCGCGCAGCTCATCGGCGAGGACACCCCGCACATGCTGCGGACCATCCGCGAGCTGCGGAAACTCCCCGTCGCCGGCATCGACCTCAACATGGGCTGCCCCGCGCCCAAGGTGTATCGCAAGAACGTCGGCGGCGGACTCCTGCGCGACCCGGCCAAGATCGACGAACTCCTCGGCGCCATGCGTCAGGAGATTCCCGGCCTCTTCACGGTCAAGATGCGCATCGGCTTCGACGGCCAGGAACGCTTCGATGAGATCCTCGCGATCGTCGCCAAGCATCAGGTCGACCTCCTCACCGTGCACGGGCGCACCGTCAAAGGCCTGTACTGGTCGGAAGTGGATTACGTCGCCATCGCCAAGGCCGTGGCGTCCGTCCCCTGCCCCGTCATCGCCAACGGCGACGTCACCTCGGCCGCCAAGGCCCAGCGCCTGCTCGCCGACACCAAGGCGTACGGCATGATGATGGGCCGGCACGCCATCCGTAATCCGTGGATCTTCCGCCAATGGCGCGAAGTCCAGCAAGGCCTGACGCCCTTCGCGCCCACGCTGGCCGACGTGCGGACCTACGTCCAGGAGCTCGCCGACGAATGCTGCGACGCCGCCAAGGCCACGGAGAAGCAGGCCGGACGACTCAAGAAATTCCTCAACTTCATCGGCCTCGCCGTGGACGCCGAAGGCAAGTTCCTGCACGACATGCGTCGGACGGAGAACCTAACCGACCTCCTCAAGTGCTGCGACGCGCACCTGCTCGGCGCGCGGGCGGGCGAGACCTATCCGGACGAACCGCACCGCGGGCTCATCGCGCGTCCGACGCGCGAGACGCAGCAGGGCTGCGCGCTCTGAGCCTCAGCCTTCGCGGACGCCGGCGCGGAGACGACGGTCGCGCGCCAGCACGAAGAGCAGCGGACCGCCGACGACCAGCAGGGACCAAAGCCCGAGGACGAGCGCCCAGAAAGAACCCAAGCTGCAATAGCAGGACTGCTTGCGGCGGAGCACGAAATACCAAGGCAGCGTGAGCGCGAGGCCGACGGCGGAGCCCGCGATGTTCCTGCCCACGAAACGCTCCACCGCATCGGCCTGTCCGCGCGAACGATGCAGCAGGATCGGCGTCCAGATGAGCCAGGAGAAGGCCCAGACCCCGAGCACCGCCAGCACGTAAGGCTCGGCGTTGTAACCCTTGGGGTCAGCCGTGGCCGAGAGATAATACAGATCCACCGACGCGAAGAGCGGGATCGCGATGAACAGCCCGCCGAGGAAAGCGCCGGCGATCACGCGCGGCCCCAGCGGAGCCTTGTCACCCGTCGCGACCGTCACCGGCAAGGGCAAGGTCAGCAGGCAGGACTGCATCAGGGCGATGCCCCAGAGGAGCAGGATCCAAAGCCAATCGGTTCCGGAGGCTTCGAACAGGCCCGCTCCGAACAAGGAGCGCAACGACAAGGTGTCGGTGTTCCAACCGACGAGGGCGAGGACCGCCATCAGCGCGGCGTGAAAGACCAGCGCCAAGAGGACGGAGAGGGTCAGGACACGCACGAGGACGGGGGACATGGCGACGAGGGGTGACATGAACCTAATCAGCCCGGCCCCTTTAGCCAAGGAAAAGCCCATGACGACGGCCGCCCCTTGACTCCCGCCGAATGCCCCTAAACTTGAAGGCATGATCAACCTCACCGAAGCCGCCGCCGCGCAGATCAAGGTGCTCCAGAAAGCCCAGGCCAACCCTGAGTCCATCCTCCGCGTCCTCGTGGAGACCGGCGGCTGTTCAGGTTTCGAATACGGCATGGCCTTCGACGTCCGCAAGGAAGGCGACCTCGAGTTCGAGAGCCAGGGCATGAAGATCCTTATCGATCCGACCAGCCACGCCTACCTCGACGGCTCGACCGTGCACTTCGACGACGGCCTGCACGGCAAGGGCTTCGAAGTCCGTAATCCCAACGCCACCAGCACCTGCGGCTGCGGCAAATCCTTCAGCTAAGCCATGAGTTCCTCCCTCCGTCTTCTCGTGGCCGGCCTCGCCTGCGCCCTCGTTGCCTGCTCTTCCGAAGCCGACAAGAAGCCCGCCGCCCAAGCGGCCGCCGCTCCCTCCTCCCCTTCCCCCTCTCCCATGAAAGCCTCCGCTCCCCAGTCCAAGGTCCCCCAGGTGCTCGTCACGCTCGACGACGGCAAAGGCGGCGTCGGGAAGCCCGTGCTGGTGGACAAGGTGGTCAAGACCGACGCCGAGTGGGCGGCCATGCTGACGCCTGACCAGTATTTCGTCACGCGCGCCAAAGGCACCGAACGTCCGTTCTGCGGCACCCTCCTCGACAACAAGAAGACCGGCACCTACCACTGCGTCTGCTGCGACCTGCCGCTGTTCTCCTCCAATGCCAAGTTCAACTCCGGCACCGGCTGGCCGAGCTTCTACCAAGGCGTCTCCAAGGAGAACATCGCCACCATCAGCGACACCAGCCACGGCATGGTGCGCACCGAGATCCTCTGCGCGCGTTGCGACTGCCACCTCGGCCACGTGTTCGAGGACGGCCCCGCGCCGACGGGCCTGCGCTACTGCCTCAACTCCGAGTCCCTCAAGTTCAAGGAACTCAAGGGCGCGCCGGAGAAGAAGTAACTTACTTCTTCTTCGCCTTCGACTTCGAGGCCGCCTTCCTCACCGGGGCGGCCTTCTTCTTGGCCACGACCTTGACCGGCTTCTTCTTCGCGGCCGGCTTGACGGACTTCTTCGCGACGACCTTCACGGCCTTCTTCACGACCGGCTTGGCCTTAGGGGCGACCTTCTTCGAATTCTTGGCGGCGGGCTTGGCGGCCTTCTTGGCCTTGGGCTTCGGAGCGACGACCTTGCCCGGATGGACCTTCGCGAGGCGCTTGGCCACGGTGGGTTCGACGTAAGGAGCGGGGGCCTTCGGACGCTGGTCGACCGGACCTTTGACCGCGGCCCAGAGCTTGTCGCGGAAATCCTGGATGCCTTCCTGCGAGTAGCAGGAGATCGGGATGACCTGGTCCTTCACGCGTTCCTGGAACTTCTTGAGCTTCGCGGCGGCTTCCGGGAGGTCCATCTTGTTGGCCACGATGATGCGCGGCTTGGCGGCGAGGACCGGCGAGTAGAGGCGCAGTTCGCGCTCGAGGATGCGATGGTCGTCCCACGGCTCGCGGTTCTCGCTGCCGGCCATGTCGATGATGAAGACCAGGAGCGAGCAGCGCTCGACGTGACGGAGGAACTGGTGGCCGAGGCCGCGGTTCTCGTGCGCGCCTTCGATGAGGCCCGGGATGTCGGCCATCACGATGCGGTCGAAACGGTCGGCGTAATCGATCACGCCCACGTTGACGTGCAAGGTCGTGAACGGATACGGCGCCATCTTCGGACGCGCGGCGGTGAGGAGGTTCGTCAGCGTCGACTTGCCCGCGTTCGGGTAGCCCACGAGGCCGATGTCGGCGATCGTCTTGAGCACGATGCGGAAGTTGCCTTCTTCGCCGGGGTAGCCCGGGGTCGTGCGGCGGGGAGCCTGGTTGACCGAGCTCTTGAAGTTCATGTTGCCGAGGCCGCCCTTGCCGCCGGCGAGGAGGACGACGCGTTCGCCGTGCTCGGTGAGTTCGGCCACGAGGCGATGGGTGCCCTCCTCGAGGACCTGCGTGCCCGGAGGCACCGGCAGGATCAGGTCGGCGCCGTCGGGACCGGCGCACTGGCGGCCCATGCCGGGCGCGCCGTTGCGGGCGCGACGGTGCGGCTGCCAGCGGTAGGCCTGGAGGTCGCCCTCGTTACGGTCGCAGACGAGGATGACGTCGCCGCCCTTGCCGCCGTTGCCGCCGTCGGGTCCGCCCTTCGGGATGAACTTCTCGCGACGGAAGCTGACGCAGCCGTGGCCGCCGTCACCGGACTTCAGTACAACCTTGGCTTCGTCGATAAACATTTGCCCGAAGGTTGGGCGTCCCCGGCCCCGAGGGCGAGGAGGAAAGGCGTGGGCTCAGCGCTCGAGGCCGCGGGAGCGACGCAACCAGCGTTCGAAAGGCGCGAAGAACACCAGGTCGGCCAGCAGTCCGACCAGCATCACGACGGCCATCACGCCCATCACCTGATCCATGCGGAGCAGTTCGCGGCCGGCGTTGAGGAGCGAACCGAGGCCGAAGCCGGTCACGATGACGACGAAGATCTCCGCCGCCATGAGCGAGCGCCAGGCGAAGGCCCAGCCCTGCTTCATGCCGCTGAGCACGCCGGGGAGCGCGGCCGGGAAGATGACGCGGGACCAGAGGTGCCAGCCGTTCGAACCCATCGTCTGGGCGGCGCGGAGGTAGAGCGGAGGAACGTTGAGGACGGATTCCTGCACCGCGAGGACGACGGCCCAGAGCGTACCCATCACCACGACGAAGAGCACGGCCTCCTCGCGGATGCCGAACCAGAGGAGAGCGAGCGGCACCCAGCAGACGGAAGGAAGGGTCTGGAGACCGAGGGCCAGGACTCCGAGCGTGTCACGGACCCAGCGCACGCGGGCGCAGAGGGCGCCGAGCGGCACGCCGAGGGCGGCGCCGATCGCGAAGCCGATCACCAGGCGACGCATCGTCACCCAGGTCGCGGACAGCAGTTCGCCGCTGAGCAGCGATTCCCAGAACCACCGCAGCACATGCGACGGCGCGGGGAAGAGGACTTCGCTGACGCGGCCGCTGCGGACATACCATTCCCAGCCTCCGACCAGCAGGATGGCGACGAGGGTCGGGATGACCGGACGAGGAAGCTTCGAGGCCATGGTTACTTGGCAGGATGGGAGGTGAGCGCCTCGGTCACCTCTGCGGCGAGGCTGGCGAGGGCCGGGTCGTTCATGCGCCGCGGACGCGGGAGATCGACGTCGAACACCTGCTGGACGCGGCCGGGATTGGGCGAGAAGAGCATGACGCGGTCGCCGAGGCAGACCGCTTCGCGGATGTTGTGCGTCACGAGCACGATGGTCTTCTTACGCTTCGTGAAGATCTCCTGGAGATCGCCGTAGAGCTGCTCGCGCGTGAGCGCGTCGAGGGCGGAGAAAGGCTCGTCCATCAGGAGCACGCGCGGATTGGGCGCGAGCGAACGGGCCAGAGCCACGCGCTGGCGCATGCCGCCGGAAAGCTCGTGAGGGCGGGCCTTCTCCTTGTTGCCCAGACCGACGAGATTGAGATAGTAGCGGGCGGACTCGATGCGTTCGGCCTCGGTGAGGTCGGGCTTGAGGCGCAGGCCGAAGAGGACGTTCTCCAGGACATTGAGCCAGGGGAAGAGCGCATCCTGCTGGAACATCACGAGACGGTCGCGTCCGGGGGCCTCGACCGGCTGGTCGCCGAGATTGATCGTACCCTCGTTCGTGTGCTCCAGACCCGCGAGCAGGCTGAGCAAGGTCGACTTGCCGCAACCCGAAGGACCGACGATCGCGAGGAACTCCCCTTCCCGCACATCGAGCGTGATATCCTCCAAGGCCGTGACCTGGCCGGAAGCCCCGTCGAAACGCTTGGTGACGTTACGCAGGGTGAGGGCCGCGGAGGCGGGGGACGATTCAGAGCGGGTGCCCATGGGTTCCAGAGGCGAGAGAGTGGCTAGCCTGACCTTATCCTGTCAAGTTTACTTATGTTTAAAAGATTAAGGCGAAAAGCCCTTTTCTACTTATTTTTTGGGTCATCCACCAAGGATTCCAGTAACGGCTCAATCGGGGCATCCCCCCTCAAGAGCCGGGAGTCCTGGGCGTCCTTCAGGGCACGGACGAACAAGCCGGACAATCGTGCCCTACGGGCATCCAGATCCTCCGGAAAAGCGAAAGTAACCCGGGACAAAGCGGGCCCGATGAGTTCGGACTTCGGGGGCTTGGAACGCAACTCGGCGCCTAGGCCCTCCCTGATGAGCTTCTCCTGCCACGTCTGGTCGGCGCGGAGGCGGGCGCAGAGGGCGTAATGCGAACGCACGAAAGCTTCGATCGCCGGCCGACGTTTTTCCAAAGCCTTCCGGGTGGTGACCAGCACGGTGATCAGGGAATCCTTGTTCTCATGGACGATCACTCCGCCGAACTCGCTCGTCAGGCGCGTGACCCAAGGTTCGACCGTCCAGACCGCGTCGACCTCGCCACGGGAGAAGAGAAGCATGAGATCGGCGTTCTGGGCCGGGATCACCCGTGCGTCGCCCCCGCTGAGGTGCACATTGAGACCACCCTCGCGCAGCCACGTACGGGCGTCGACGTCCTGGGTGTTGCCCAGCTGAGGCGTGCCGAGGTTACGTCCGACGAAATCCTTGGGAGACTTCAGTCCCGAATCCTTACGGACGACGAGCGCGTTGCCGCCTTGCGCGACGGGCGCAAGCACGCGGATCTCCGTTCCCTTGGTGCGAACATGGGCGTTGAGCGCCGGAGAAGCGCCGACATACGCGACATCGATGGCGCCGGCCAACAAGGCCTCCATCGCGGAAGGGCCGGCGTTGAACGAACGCCATTCCAGCTTCACCCCGGCAGGCAGCGCGGCCTGATGGTGGTCCTTGCCTTCGCGTTCCAGCTGACGGGCGGCGAGCGCCGGCGCGTGGGTGAGATTCGGGAAGAAGCCCACGCGGAGGGACTCCGCTTCGGCGCGCGAGGAAGCCGGCGCGCAAAGGGCGGCGAGGAGCAGCCAGCCGGAGAGGAAGCAAGAAGACGGTCGCATGGACGAAGGGTCAGAAAGGTTTGAGCAGAAGCTCGAAGTAAGCGAAATCAGTATCACCGGAACGCACCAGACGGCGAGTCCACTCTCCCGCGACGAAATGAGCGTATCCGACGGTAACCTCGGCCTGGCGGGTCACCTGCCAGCGGAAACGGATGTCGAATTCATGGCCGACGTTCGTGCCGCTCTGGCCCGACGGGTCGCGATTGTTGGCCGCGTTGTAGAAACGATCGGTCGCGCTCTCGAGGGAATACCAGCTATAACCGACGTCGAAACGCAGGGCAGGCGAAACGGTCGCCTCGTATCGCACCTTCGGCGCGAGGATGTTCTCGAAGACGACGTAGTCGTTCGCCGACCAAGGCCGACCGAAGCCGAAGAAGCGCTCGAAGCGGTTGTCCTCGCCGTCCGTCGGGCTCCGGTCACCGGAGGCGGCGCCATAGAAGAAGCTCAGCCGGGAATTCCAGGCGTCGGCAAAGCGGTAACCGATCTCGGCGTTCGCGGCCCATGCGGAGATGTCCCGGCCGCCATTGTGGCCGAACTGCGTGATGCCGGAGGCGTCGAAGTCGAAGCCGGACCTGCCGAAGAGACCATAGGCGCGGAGACCGGGCGAGTGCACGACCCGGCCGCCATCGGCGACGTTCCTCTCATCCAGGCGGAGATAGAAAGGTTCAAGGGTTACTACGTCGGACCAACCACGCCAATGACCGATGGCAGCCCAGAGCCGCTTGCCGTCCGCGGGGCGGTCCGGATCGTACAACAGACGGTCAAGCGGCTGGACGGAGAGCAGGTCGAGCTGCCAATCGTTCGACTCCTGACCCAGGATGCCATGCCAGCCTCGGAAGGCATTGGCGGTGTTACGCCACTGATTATTACCGATCAGACGCCGATCCAGGAACTCGAAGTTATGGTTGCCGAAGCGCAAGGAGACCGGGCGAGAGTTGCCCAGGGCGTCAGCCGGCAGCAGAGCGTCGAAGCGAAGCTCGGCGTAGAGGCGGATGAACTCCAATTCATTCACGTCGCGATTATCCAACGCGTACGCGCTGTTGTAACGATGCGAGTCCTGGAGCTCGACGGCGAAGCGGAGCGGATCGACGAGATCATGGACGCCCAAGTAGAGCCGGGTGCGATGCAGGAGCGGCTCATCGACACCGTCGCGAGAGCGTCGGATGTCATCGTCTCGGTATTCGTAGCGGAAGCGGTAATCGAGACCGACATCGAGCCATTTGACGTCATGGAGCTTTTCCCACGAACTCGTGCTGGCGGGACCCACATACTTGGGCGGATCCGGGTCGCACTTGGTGCTATAACTGGGCGCCTCCCGATAGAATGTCGCACCCTGCGCTCCAGACCAAGATACGCCGAAGCCGAGCAGGGCTCG
>JACCDN010392702.1_pt1 | contig 16347 bp, 15 predicted proteins | sample 7441691 | NCBI WGS metagenome assembly JACCDN01 (sample SAMN15323439, study PRJNA562643) | freshwater metagenome | isolation source: river surface water | place: USA:Blue River Watershed | collected 2017-08-16
ACTTCACAAACATGTTTCAAACAAACATGTCGAAAAGCCAAGATATGGCATCTTTCATGAATTCAGCAATGAACAATTGGATGACATGGAATCAAAATATGAATAAATTCAACACCAATGCAAACGATACAAACAACATGTTCCAAAACTGGAATTCAATGTTAACTAAATCGTTTCAAGAAATGTTAAACAATTTTGGTGCTAATGGCACTCAAAAAGAAGCATTCATGGGTTTATTTAATACTCAGGATATGTATATGAAATTATACGAATTTTGGACTCCAATGATGAAGCAGATGCAAGACAAAAGCTTCAACATGGATTCATTCAAAAACCTATTTAATGCTGAACAATACAAAGGAATGATGGATCAAATGTTACAATTAAATCCAGAAATTTCAGGTCAAATGAAAGACTTTTATTTAAATGCTATAAAAAGCAATATGAATATGAGTAAAGAAGCTTTCGAAAAGATGAAAAGTCAAATGGCTGAACTTCCAACATTTGGCACCGAAACATTCGATCAAGCATTAACTCAATTCCAAAATGTAAGTAACCAAATGAAAGACACTATGTCGCCATTAGTTACTTTAATGAGCCCAGGTAAAGATAGAGAGCAAATGATTGCTATGAATGAGTTGGGTAATACAATGGTTGCATACCAAGTTCGTGAAGCTCAATTTAGATATATGCTTTATACAACAGGTTTAAAAGCAATGGAAACATTAGCTCAAAACGTGGCAAAGAAAATTGAGAATGGTGAAGAGTATAAGGATTTCAATGCTTTTTACAACGAATGGATAAACACAAATGATAGCGTATTTGGTGAATTATTTCAATCGCCAGAATATTCAAAATTCCAAGCTGAATTCACTAACGTAACAATGACAGTTAAGAAAGGTGTTGAGAAGCAAATGGAAAAAATGATGGAGAATGTTCCTGTAATTACTCGTACAGAGATGGATGACCTATATAAAACGGTTTACGAGATGAACAAACACATTAAGGCTCTTGAGCGCAAAATTGCGAGCTTAGAAGCACCAGCAGTAGAAGTAAAGGCAGCTAAAACTGCTAAAAAATAATCAATCATAAGTTTGAGATTTAGTTGGGTTAAAGCGGGTGAATTTATTTTTACCCGCTTTTTTTAATCTCAATTTTTTTTTCTGATATTACTAAAATTACAAACGCCTAAATATTATGAATAATCAAACCGCAGAAATGATGGAGCAATTTGGTGAAATGAGCTCTAAACTAGCAAAGGGATATCAAACATTACGCAATGTTAAAACTGTAGATGTTGCAACTACTCCAAAGGAATTAGTATGGCAATCGGATAAAATCAAAATGTATCATTATAAAAGAGAAACCCCTGCAAAAGCAAAGGTTCCTGTATTGATCAGTTTTGCAATTATTAATCGCCATGATGTTTTAGATTTACAACCTGATCGTTCTTTAATAAAGAAATTATTAGATGAAGGATTAGACATTTATATCATGGATTGGGGATACCCAACTAAAGCTGATAAGTTCTTAACTATGGATGATTACATTAATGGTTATATGAACGACGCTGTTGATTTTGTTCGTAAAAGCACTGGAAACGACAAAATCCACAAATTAGGTATTTGTCAAGGTGGTACGTTTAGTACTATTTACTCGGCTATATACCCTGAAAAAATTAAATCACTTACTGTATTTGTAGCACCATTTGAATTTTCTGGAAACGAGAGTGTTTTATTCCGTTGGGCAAAAGATATAAATGTTGATACTATTGTTGATAGCGTTGGAAATATGTCGGCTGATACATTAAACAGTGCATTTGCCATGTTAAAACCTACTATGAGCATCAGTAAATACAATGGTATTTTAGATACTATGAATGATGAGGATAAATTGATGAACTTCCTACGTATGGAAGCATGGAAAGCAGATTGCCCAGATTTCCCAGGTGAATGCTACCGTCAATATATTAAAGATTTATTCCAAGGTAATAAACTTATAAAAGGTGAACTAGTAGTAGGAGACAAGAAGGTGGATTTAAAGAACATTACAATGCCTGTAATGAATATCTACGCTACAGACGACAATATCATACCCAAATCTGCTACTGTGCCTTTAAACGACGCTATTGGTTCGAAAGACCATGAGATATATGCTTTCCAAGGTGGACATATAGGCGTATTTGTAGGTGGTCGTTCTCAAAAAGAACTTGGACCTGCAGTTGCACAGTGGATTACTAAAAGATCTTAATTTAAAAGATCAAGTAAAAGATAGTTTGTCGGAGTGTACCTGTTTGTAATTAGCAGGCTCACTCCGACATTTTTATTTAGGGTCGGAGTAAGATTGTTCATCGGAGTGAGATCGTTCGTCGGATTAAGATGGTTCGTCGGAGTGTCCTCACTCCGACATTTTTATTTAGGGTCGGAGTGAGGACACTCCGACGAACCATCTCAGAACAACGAACGATCTCAGAACAACGAACAAAAAAAAAGCCTCTTCGTTTTCACGAAAAGGCTTTAAAACTATTTTGAGTAGTAATTATGCTTCTGCTGTTTCAGCTGCGAAATCAAAAGGAACTACTGATACATATGATTTGTTATCAGTTTTCTTTCTGAATTGAACTGTACCATCTACTAAAGCGAATAAAGTATGGTCTTTACCGATACCTACGTTTTTAGCTGGATGATGTTTAGTACCACGTTGACGAACGATGATGTTACCTGCAATAGCAGCTTGACCACCGTAAATTTTGATACCTAAACGTTTACTATGCGACTCACGACCGTTCTTCGAACTACCGGCTCCTTTTTTATGTGCCATTTCTGTATATCTTTAAATGAGTTGAACCTTCTGTTAATTAAGCAACAATACTGTTGATTTGGATTTTAGTGAAAAATTGACGGTGTCCGTTTTTCTTTTTATACCCTTTTCTACGTTTCTTTTTGAAAACGATTACTTTGTCACCTTTTAAATGAGACAGGATAGTAGCCGTAACCTTAGAACCGTTAACCATAGGAGCACCTATTGTTACTTTTCCACCGTTATCAACTAATAAAACCTTGTCAAATTCAATACTAGCGCCCTCATCTCCTTGTAATCTGTGTACAAAGATTTGTTGGTCTTTTGCAACTTTAAACTGTTGTCCAGCTATATCTACTATTGCGTACATGGTTAATTATTTTGTTTATTAATGTTATTTGGATTGCAAAAGTAGTAATTTTTCTAGAAAAAGAAAAATATAATGTTAATGTGATAATATGTTACTGTATTAATTTACTAATAATTTGATTTTCAATTAATTATAGTAATATCACATTAATAACTTTCCCCATTAACATATTAACACATTAACACATTAACATATTAACATATTAACATATTAATCCAGCTCCCCTTCCCATTTACTCACCACCGCAGTAGCAACAGAGTTTCCGATAACATTTGTTGCTGATCTACCCATATCTAAAATTGGATCTATACCCATTAAAAGTAGTAATCCCGCTTCTGGAATATTAAACATCGACAAGGTTCCTGCGATTACAACTAGTGATGCTCTTGGAACACCAGCAATACCTTTACTAGTTAGCATCAGTACTAAAAGCATTGTGATTTGTTGTTCTACGCTTAAGTCAATTCCATATGATTGGGCAATGAATAAAGAGGCAAATGTCATGTACATCATCGAACCATCTAGATTAAATGAATATCCTAAAGGTAAAACGAAACTGACAATTTTATTGCTACATCCAAATTTTTCTAATTGAGAAATGGTTTGAGGCAAAGCCGCTTCAGAGCTTGATGTTGTGTAGGCTAATATTACAGGATCGATGATATGCTTTACAAGCGAAATGATTTTATTACGAATTACAGCATAGCCTGCTAACAAAATAATAGCCCATAATAAAAGGAGTGAACCATAAAATTCAAAAATGAATATACCATAGTTCACTAAAACTCCTGCACCTTGTTTAGCAATTACAGCTGTTAATGCCCCGTAAACAGCAAAAGGAGCGAAGTTCATCACAAACCCTGTTACTTTTAACATGATATGAGCAAGTGAATCCATAGCTTTTATAACACCATTGGCTTTTTCACCTACTGCTGCGGCTCCAATTCCAAAAAATAATGCAAAAACAATAATTTGAAGTATTTCATTTTTTGCCATTGCATCGAATATGCTTTTTGGGAAAACATGTTTGATAAATTCTTTTACAGATAATGCTGCATGTTCTAAACCTGTACTTGCATTCTCTGGTGGCAATGCCAAATGCATCATCTTACCTGGTTGGAAAAGGTTCACTAATATCATCCCTAGAAATAATGAAACGAAAGTTGCAGATAAAAACCATAAAAGTGTTTTGCCTCCAATTCTTCCTACTGCGCTAATATCTCCGAGTTTAGCCACTCCAACTACAAGTGTAGAAAACACTAACGGAGCTATAATCATTTTAACTAAATTCAGAAAAATATCACTCAATAACGGCACATAGTCTACAAATCCAATAACAAATGCATTAGTTGAATTTAAATTGCAAATCCACCCAGAAATTATTCCTAGAACTAAAGCGATGAATATGTATAGTGTAAGTTTGTTTTTCATTATTTGAGTATCGTGAATCGTGTATCGAGTATCGAGATTTAACTTATTATAGTCTGTCAATGTACATTGTACTTAATACATTGTACTTACAGTATTTAGTTGTTCCAAATTTGACGGCTAATTTTGTATTTACCATTTGCTTGTTTATGCCATACTTGAAGGTATTTATGTGTTTCGTATGTCATGGTATCGGCATCGCCAATCATTAATCCAACTGTAGACTTACCAATTTCTATAATATTATTTTCATCGCCTGTAATACTTGTTGAACTATCAACAATAGTTCGCAAACCAAATTCATAGGCATTCTTGTACCATTCTTTAATATCGTTAATACCTTTAATTTCTGCTTCACTTTCGGGCATTAATATGGCATCACTTAGAAACACACTTTCTAAAGAATCTGTAGTTTGAGTGGCAATATGATGTGAATATATGCTGTCAAGCTGTTTTACTTGAGCCATATAATTTTCAGGTATGAATTGTTTTTGTTCTTTATTATCACATGCAGTAAGCAATAAAGTTAGGCCTATACCTAGAATTTGAATATTTTTCATCTTCAATATTATATATAAAACCCTAAAATAACGAAGGATTTGGCAAATTCAAATTAATCTTATCTTTGCGCTATGTGGTATAATAACATTTTAGAAACCATTGGAAACACTCCATTGGTGAAACTTAACAAGTTAACAAAAGATATTCCTGCAACAGTATTAGTTAAAATAGAAACTACTAATCCAGGAAACTCTATAAAAGATCGTATGGCACTCAAAATGATTGAGGATGCTGAAAAGGATGGTCGTTTAAAACCAGGAGGAACTATAATTGAAGGCACCTCTGGTAATACTGGTATGGGATTAGCTATTGCGGCTGTTGTAAAAGGTTACAAATGTATTTTTACAACCACAGATAAACAATCTAAAGAAAAAGTAGATGCTTTACGTGCTTTCGGTGCTGATGTAATTGTATGCCCTACAAACGTTGACCCTGAAGATCCTCGTTCATATTATTCTGTTTCTTCTCGTTTAGAAAAGGAGATACCCAATTCATGGAAACCTAATCAATACGATAATTTATCTAATTCGTCTGCTCATTACGAACAAACAGGCCCTGAAATTTGGGAACAAACGGAAGGTAAAATTACTCATCTAATTGTTGGAGTAGGTACAGGTGGAACTATTTCTGGTACCGGAAAATACTTAAAGGAAAAAAATCCAAACATTAAGGTTTTGGGAATTGATACTTATGGTTCTGTATTTAAGAAATATAAAGAAACAGGCATATTTGATAAGAATGAAATTTACCCTTACATCACAGAAGGTATTGGTGAAGATTTCTTACCTCAAAATGTTGATTTTTCAGTAATAGATCATTTTGAAAAAGTAACTGATAAAGATGCAGCATTAATGACACGTGAGATTCCTCGTGCTGAAGGTATTTTTGCTGGGAACTCTGCAGGTTCAGCTATTGCAGGACTTCTTCAAATGAAACATATGTTTAAAGAAGGTGATGTTGTTGTTGTTATTTTTCACGATCATGGTACTCGATATTTAGGTAAAATGTTCAACGAAGATTGGTTAAGAGAACGCGGTTTCTTAGAAACTAAAAAACCTAAGTTAGCTATCGATTTAATTGAAAAACATAGAGATTTAAAGCTAATTACAGCTAATGAAAATGATACCGTTAACGATGTTTGCCATTTATTAAACAAGTTCAAAATTTCACAAATTCCTGTCACGAATAATGATGGTGCATACGTTGGTTCTATTTCTGATAATCATCTTTTCGCTTGTTTATTAGATAAGAATTTCGTGAAAGATCAAAAAGTAAGTTCTATTATGCAGGCTCCTTTCCCGATTGTTTCTGGAAATGCGAGTATAGAAGAAGTCTCTAAATTAATTAACAAAGATAATCCTGCTGTTATAATGAGTGATATGGGTGGCAATACACATATTATTACTAAGTACGATATTATTGAAGCAATTGCTTCTTAGGGTAGTGAGTAGTGGGTAAATAATTTTACAATTATAATTAGAAAATGAGGAATTTGAGTCGTAGTGTATTTGTTTGTTTAGTATTTCTATCATTTTCAAGCATAGTTTACTCACAAAATTTAACTTATCAATTGGTTTGGTCTGATGAGTTTAATGGTTACAATTCTGTTGATACCAATAAATGGTTTCATCAAACTAAATTACCAATTGCGGGGTCATGGTATAATGGGGAAATTCAACATTATACAGATCGAGCGGAAAATTCATCTTATGTAAACGGTGTATTACGTGTTACCGCTAAAAAAGAAACTTACACAAACCAAGGTTTTACGAAAGAATATACCTCAGCACGATTAAATTCGAAATTTGCATTCAAATACGGTCGTGTAGAATATAGAGCAAAATTACCAACTGGAACAGGAACATGGCCAGCTGTATGGCTTTTAGGTAAGAATATTCAAGAACCAGGAGCATATTGGGATAATAATGGTTTCGGGACTTTATCTTGGCCAGCTTGTGGTGAAATTGATATGTTAGAACATTGGGGAAGTAATCAGAATTTTGTACAGAGTGCCTTACATACACTATCTAGTTATGGCAATACTGTTAATAAAGGTGGACTTGTTGTAAATACTGCATCTACTGAGTTTCATGTGTATGCAATGGAATGGACAGACGAAAAAATTGTTTTCAGTATAGATTCAATTGAATATTATACTTATAATCCACCCATTAAAAATTTAGATACTTGGCCTTTTGATAGTGAATTTTATATCCTAATCAATTTTGCTATTCAAAATAATATTGCTACCACATTTACACTAGGTGCATTAGAAATCGATTATTTAAGGGTATACCAGAAAAAAGTTAGTCAAGGTATTGCAACATCAGACAACACTAAAAATATTCTTTTCCCAAATCCAACAAACAAACAGATCAACATCTCATTACCATACACTAGTGATAATTCAATAGATATTAATATTTATGGTATAGATGGTAAATTAATAAAGACTGAAAACGCTATCATTAATAATAACATTGCAAGTATTAATGATGTAAGTAATCTAGAAAATGGATTGTATTTCTTAACATATTCCATTAATGGAAAAATCTTCAGAAATAAATTCTATAAAAATTAATAGTAAAAGTTTGATAATTACTTTTAATCAAACAATGAAATTGCAGTTCTAAAAGTATTGCAATGTGCTTCAACAATATGTTTGATGTCTTCTGAATATCCGCCTCCCATACTAATGGCAATAGGTATTCCAGCAGATTTTGCATATTCTAATACCAATACATCTCTTTGCTTACAGGCTTCCATACTTAATGAAATTTTACCTAATTTATCAGACATTAATACATCTACACCCGATTGATAAAAAATAAAATCGGGCTTAAAATTTTCATTTATGAGGTTAATTTCATATTGAAGAATTGATAAATATTCTTGGTCTTTCGTAAAATCCATAAGGTTAATATCCCTAGTTGATTTCTCTTTTCGATATGGGAAATTATTTGCTCCGTGTATGGAGAGTGTATAAACATTTGGATTGTTTTCAAATATTTGTGCAGTACCATTTCCTTGGTGTACATCTAAATCGATAATTGCTATTTTATTTGCAAGTTTATGTTTCAATAAATAATAAGCAGCTATCGCCTGATCATTTAATAAACAAAAGCCTTCACCCCAAGTTCTACCTGCATGATGAGTACCACCAGCAACGTTTAATGCACAACCATTTGTGAGCGCATAAATTGCACAATCTATACTTCCCTGGGTAATGATTAATTCTCTCTTGACAAGTTCCTCTGATAGTGGGAAACCAATTCTCCTAATTTCGTGATAGGAGAGTGTTTGTGTTTTTAACTTATTCCAATACTCTTCATCATGTGCCATTAAAATATATTCTTCAGACACTTCTTTTGGAGAAAAAATATGTTGGGGTGTGATCGTGCCTTCGTAAACTAATTGCTCTGGGATAAGTTCATATTTCAACATCGGGAAACGATGTCCAGTTGGCAATGGATGAGCATAGATTTTATCGTATGCGATTTTTACCATAAACTTGCTCTAATACCAATGCCTGTCATTAATGTTGTAGATAAATTTATATAATAGTTATTATCATGATCAGCTGTGGTGAAACCTACTTTATTTACATCTATAATTTCAACTTGTGAAGTACATTTAAAATATTGGAAGTTTAATCCTGTATGCATATAGAATGATATAGGCATATCAAATGGAAAATATTCAAATTCTAAACTAGGCATATAGAATGTAAGTGGACTCATGATAAATTTATAATTCGCAAAATAATAGTTGTTACTGCCATCTTCTTTCAATACCACATTTGAAGTTCGGGTAGATACATTTTTCATACCTAATCTATTCATTAAATTAAGTCGAAGCTTATCATTCCCAACTATTTTCATTCCAAACAAAAAAGAAAAACCTATATCGTTGTAGGACTCACTATTTTTATTCTTTAAATCTGCAAAAACAAATTGCTCATGATTGTAGTAATTATCGGTTATGGAATATTTATCATCCACCATAAAATCCTCATCAAAAGCAGATACATCAAAATTAATCGCATAAATAAAGTTTTCATTTCTGATAAAATAACCTATCGATGTACTTTTGTTTTCATACACTAATGATTTAGAAACAGCTTGTTTTATACCATTAAATTTACTGGGAATAGCCGATAGACTATTAATATTAACATCCATAGATAGTCCATACTCATCTATTTGTGCTTTGCTTGAAGTACAAATGACAATGAAAATTAAAGTTAGAATTTTGAACTTCATCGTTTAATAAAAATGGAGTGTGTGGTATCTGATGAAACTAATATATTATCTCTATATCCATTAATAATGAATTGTTGTAATGTGTCTCTAGAAGGACTATCATACAATAACAAATGATTATTGTATCTGATTTCAGCATTGATAATATCAACTGGATAAGATTTTTTGGCATTTAATATCTTAAAAGCATTTGTTATTTCAGCACCAGCCGGGTATGTATAATTGAATTTGTTTACGGTAAATATTTTTAGGCTTTTAGGAGTTTCGTTTGATTCTAGTACACAAGCATCCGGATTCTTTAATGGATTAAAATCTATTTGATAATAAATACCAAATGATTGCGATTTTATTGAGTTGCCATTTAATCGAATCGGTTTTGCTCCCGAATTATCTACTTCATCAATTGAACTTCCGACATAGTCTAAATGTTCAAAATCACACGGATCAATGCAAGAATAATTAAAACACAGGTAGACAAATAATAAAAAGTAAGCGCTAATTACTTTCATTATTTATTTTGAAATAAAATTAAATTCCATTAATAATAAATTAATTTGTGATAATGCATCATCAGAATCCCAATTGGTTTCGATACCTGGAATCGCTAAAACCTTTTCAAATAGGGCATCCTGGCGGAATCCCATTTCTAAAGCATAACGATAGGGCTTAGTACTAAAACTTACTAAAGAATATTTAGAAACATAATTTTCTGGATAAAGCTTATTCAATTTAGCTTCTATTTTTTTACGCAATAAAAATTTAGGATCAGCTACTTTATCTCTCATTTCGAAGAAATTTTCCACGGCCATGTCTGCTATGGCATCGCCATTTACTTTACGAATATGTTGGAATTCATCTAATAAAGCTGTCCAATCATCGCCATGTTTATCCATTAAATTTCCAAACTCAAAGCAATCTTCAAAACCAGCATTCATACCCTGGCCGAAGAAAGGAACAATAGCGTGAGCTGCATCACCTAATAAGGCTAATTTATCTGAATAAACCCAAGGGAAACATTTAACAGTAACTAATGCACCATTAGGATTAGCCATATATTCTTGTACTACATTTGGCGATAACTTCACTAAGTCTGGGAATTGTTCTGTTAAAAATGAACGTACTTGATCTTCTGTTTTTAAACTTGCGAAAGAAAGATCACCTTCAAAAGGGAAAAATAACGTACAAGTAAATGTACCGTCTAAATTTGGTAATGCAATAAGCATATAATTATGACGAGGCCAAATATGTAAAGCATTTTTCTCTAATAAAAACTCACCATTCGGTCCTGCAGGTATAGTCAATTCCTTATATCCTTGATCTAAATATTTTTGTGAGTACTCGAATCGATCTGATTTAGTTTGCATCGCTAATCGTGCAGCAGAAAAAGCGCCATCAGCAGAAATCACTAGATCAGATTTTACAGAATGCTTTTCATTGCTAAGCATATTTTCAAAATGACAAACTGCATTTTGAATATCTACGTCATAGCAACGCTCATCAAATTTAATTTCAATATTAGGATTTTCATCTGCTAATTCCATTAGGCGTTTATTCAACCCACCTCGAAATACTGAATAAATAGCTTCATCATCTTTGCCATAAGCTTGGTATTGAACCTCGCCAGAAACTTGATGAATAACACGACCGTACATTGGTATACCAACTTTACGAATCTCTTCATCTAAACCCATTGCACTTAAACCATTAAATCCACGATGACTTAAAGCTAAGTTAATAGAACGACCACCTACATATCCAGCTTTACGCATATCCGAACGGCGTTCGAAAATGGTTACTTTATGTCCACGTTTAGCTAAATACATTGAAAGTAGTGAACCTACTAGACCTGCACCTACTAATGTTATATTTTTACTTGATTGACTCATATAATATTAAATTCTAAATTCTAAATTCTAAAAAAGATAAATTCTAAATACTAAAAAGATAAATTCTAAATTCTATTTAATTGTATGTAGAAGCGTCCCAGTTTGCCACTCGGCGGGCTAGCTTCAGCATGGTTCATTAATGTGAAATAATTTCACCGAAACGATATACATCTTCAAAACTATTGTATAATGGAACAGGAGCGAAGCGCAACACTTCAGGTTCTCTCCAATCGCCTATAATTCCTTTTGAGGTTAACTCATCAAACACATTTTTACCACCCTCTTTACATACTATAGATAATTGAGCACCTCTAGCTGTAGGATCAGAAGGAGTGATGATGATAAACTTTTCTCTTCCAATTTTCAAGTTAGCTTCTCTAACAATATATTCCATGTATGCGGTAAGCGTTAAGCTTTTCTGACGAAGATTTTCGAATCCAGCTTCATCGAATAAATCGAGAGCAGCTCTATGGGCAGCCATAGTTAAAACTGGAACATTACTCATTTGCCAGCCTTCAGCTCCTGGTTCAGGAATGTATCCTTTTTTCATTAAAAAACGAGTATCTTCTTTGTAACCCCACCAACCCGCAAAACGAGGAGTATCGGGATTAGTAGAATGTTTTTCATGAATATATATTCCAGAAATACCACCTGGTGAAGAATTCAAATATTTATATGAACACCACATTGCAAAATCAACATCCCAATCATGCAATTCCATAGGAATATTACCCATAGCATGCGCTAAATCGAAACCACAGAAAGCACCTACTTCATGCGCTTTAGCTGTAATTTCTTTTAGAGGGAAAAACTGCCCAGTATAGTAATTTACAGCACCCATCATCACAAGAGCTAAAGAATCTTTATGTTCTTCAATAGTGGCTAATATGTCTTCAGATCGTAATGTATATTCACCTTCACGTGGGAAAATCTCTACAATGGCATCATTTGGTTCAAAACCATGAAATCTTACTTGCGATTCAATAGCGTATTGATCAGAAGGGAAAGCAGATCCTTCCATAATGATTTTATAGCGTTGTTGAGTAGGACGGTAAAAACTAACCATCATTAAATGAAGATTCACCGTAAGTTGATTCATCGCAACAACTTCTATAGGTTTAGCACCAATTAATTTTGCTAAACTATCTTTTGTTGTCTTTTGATAATACATCCAAGGTGTTTCTGTTTTGAAATGCCCTTCGACACCATAAGCGCTCCAATTATCGAGTTGTTTTAGAATATATTCTCTTGTTGCTTTAGGTTGTAAGCCTAATGAATTCCCACAAAAGTAAATGGCATCTTTTCCATCGTGTTGAGGAAATAAAAATTCACTCCTAAATTTTCGTAGTGGGTCGTTCGCATCCATCGAACGAGCAAAATCTATGTTATTTTCAAATTTCATTTTATATCAGTTTGTTGGAGCGTTCTGTTATATAAACCTCGCTTTATCCATGCCTAACCATTCCAATGCCGTACCACTATTCAAACGTTCTTTAATTTCATCTGAATAAGGCATGCTTTCGATTAAACTTCCTGGTTGCAGCTCACCTAAAGGGAATGGATAATCGGTACCAAGTGCTAATTGATTTGGACCGAATAATTCTAATAAATAGTTCATCATCATTGGATCATGAACTAGTGTATCTAAATATATTTTGTTTAAATAATTTCTAGGATTTATGGGGTTGTCGATAGCAACTAAATCTGGACGAACATTAAAACCATGCTCTATTCTACCAATGGTTGCAGGAAATGATCCACCTCCATGAGCAAAGGCTACACGTAGTTTAGGATACTTTTCAAAAATACCACCAAAAATCATAGAGCAAATTGCTAAGGAAGATTCGGCAGGCATACCAACTAACCAAGGCAACCAATACTTCTGCATTTTTTCTTTAGCCATCATATCCCAAGGATGTACAAAAATAGCAGCACCAAGTTTTTCTGCTTCTTCATAGAAAGGGTAGAAGTGCGGATCGTTTAAGTTTAAATCGTTAACATGTGAACCTATCTGAACACCAGCTAAACCAAGCTCTTTCACACATCGGTGTAATTCTTTTACCGACAATTCTATATCTTGTAATGGAATAGTCGCTAACCCTACAAAACGTTTAGGATATCTGCGTACAACATCAGCAATATGATCATTCAAATACTTAGAAACATCTAAGGCATCTTGAGCTTTTGCCCAATACGAGAACATTACAGGAATGGTAGATAATACTTGAACATCTATATGATGATGATTACATTCTGTAATTCTTGTTTCAGGGTCCCAGCAATTATCTTGAATTTCTCTGAAAAATTTATCATCCTGCATCATTCTAGCACAACAAGGTTTGTGATGCTCTAAATGTATAAATCCACCGTAGCCGAATTTCTCCGACCAACGAGGCATATGCTCAGGGATGATGTGAGTATGGATGTCTATTTTCATTTCTTTACTGGAGGTGCCATTACAGTTCCACAATGGTTGCAAATTCTATGTTCTTCAGAAGAATAGAATTTTTCCATAACAGGTGGTAATTGTTTAACAATATCTGTAACTAAGAAATATTCTTCATACAACTTTTCATTACAACTTTCGCAGAACCATAAAAATCCATCTAATTCTGTATCACGAACTTTTTCTATTACTAGTCCAACTGTATTTTCCGGACGTTGAGGAGAATGAGGAGTTTTAGGAGGTAACAAAAACATATCTCCTTCATTAATTGGAATATCTACTGGTTTACCATCTTCAATAATACGAAGCACCATATTTCCTTCGAATTGAATATATAATTCTTCACTTTCGTTATAATGAAAATCTTTTCGAGAGTTAGGTCCACCAACAACCATTACGATAAAATTCTCGGCATCTTTATAAACACATTGGTTTCCTACAGGTGGTTTCAATAGATGTCTGTTATCATCTATCCATTTTTTGAAGTTAAAAGGTCTTTGAATAGCCATGGTTTGAAATATTTGTTCGGTAAATGTACAATTTGGAATATGCATTACAAAGCATTTAAACAAGCATTTTTCATTTCGGAGTATGCCGTTCTTATGTATCTTTGGAGAAATTATACGAAGATGAATCTAAACTTAAGCGGTAAACGTGCATTGGTATGTGGTAGTACTCAGGGAATTGGGAAAGCCATTGCAATAGAATTAGCTCATTTAGGAGCAAGTGTTACTCTTTTAGCTCGTAATGAGCAAGGATTAAAAGATGTATTGTCTGAATTACCATCAGATGCAGGACATGAATATTTAGTAGCTGATTTTTCTGATTATAAAAATGTTCAATATAAGGTAGGGCAGTACCTAGAAACTAAAACGGTAGATATATTAATCAATAATACTGGTGGACCTCCAGCAGGACCCATTGTAGATGCAGAAGCTACAGCATTTATGGCTGCATATCAATCGCATTTGTTATGTAATCATGTGCTAGTACAAGCAGTATTACCACATATGAAAGCAAATCAATGGGGACGAATAATAAACGTAGTATCTACTTCAGTTCGTCAGCCGTTAAAAGGCTTAGGAGTATCAAATAGTACACGTGCTGCAGTTGCAGGATGGGCAAAAACATTGAGTTTTGAAGTTGCTAAAGATGGTATTACCGTAAACAATGTTTTGCCAGGAGCAACTAAAACCATTAGATTAGAAAATATTATTCAAGGGAAAGCTCAAAAAACGAATCATGCAATAGATGAAGTAGAAAAAGAAATGTTAGCTGAAATTCCAGCTGCACGATTTGGTTCTGCCGAAGAAATTGCTTGCTTAGCTGCATTTTTAGCTTCACCTTCTGCAGGGTATATCAACGGACAAAGTATTGCTGTTGATGGTGGAAGAACGATGGCATTTTAATATGTTAATGTGATAATGTGTTAATATGTTAATGTGATAATAATTAGTTTAATTCATATGCAATAAAATATACTCACTACTCAATACTCATTACTAGATATGATTTATTTAAAGAACTACATAAACGGAGAACTCATAGAGCCAACGAAGAAGCAATACTTGGAGAACATAGATCCTGCTACAGGTACAGTGTTTTCGATGATTCCAGATTCTGATGCTGATGATGTTCAACTTGCTGTTAATGCTGCAAAAGAAGCAGAAGATGCTTGGGGTAATATGCACTATGAAAGACGCGCTCAATATATTGAAGCAATAGCTAGGGGTATTGAAGCTCGAATGGAAGAGTTTGTTGCAGCAGAAAGTTTAGACAATGGAAAGCCTTTAAATTTAGCACGCAGAGTAGATATTCCAAGAGCAGTAAGCAATTTCAGATTTTTCGCAACTGCCATTCAACAGTCTTCTACCGAAACTCATTTTATGGAAGGTGTTGGTGTTAATTACACATTACGCAGACCGATAGGAGTAGTTGCTTGTATTTCACCTTGGAATTTACCATTGTATTTATTCTCATGGAAAATTGCACCTGCATTAGCTGCTGGAAATTGTGTAGTAGCAAAACCTTCTGAAATAACACCTTATACTTCATATTTACTTTCTGAAGTATGTAAAGAAGTTGGGTTACCTAAAGGGGTATTAAATATTGTACATGGTTTAGGTCAAAAAGTTGGTGATGCTTTAAGTAGAAATATTGATATAAAAGCAATATCATTCACCGGTGGAACCTCAACAGGAAGAACCATTGCAAGTATTGCAGCACCAATGTTTAAAAAACTCTCCTTGGAATTGGGTGGTAAAAATCCTAACATCATTTTTGCCGATTGCAATTTCGAAAACATGTTAAAAACCACTGTTCGTTCTTCATTCGAAAACCAAGGTCAAATATGTTTATGTGGTTCTAGAATTTTTATTGAACGTCCGATATACGAGAAATTTAAAGCCGCCTTTATCGAAAAGGTAAATGCCCTTAGCATTGGTGATCCAAGCGCTGATGTAAATGTAGGTGCAATTGTTTCCAAGCCTCATTATGATAAAATTTTATCATACATAGCGCTTGCGAAACAAGAAGGCGGAACTGTTTTAACTGGTGGTGAAGCTATAAAACCTGAAGATAGATGTGAAAATGGAT
>JACCDN010251745.1_pt1 | contig 16346 bp, 15 predicted proteins | sample 7441691 | NCBI WGS metagenome assembly JACCDN01 (sample SAMN15323439, study PRJNA562643) | freshwater metagenome | isolation source: river surface water | place: USA:Blue River Watershed | collected 2017-08-16
GTTGCCGCCGCGGAAAATATATTTAACTTTTTATTAATTGACGATTTAGAATTAACAAAACATTTTATTATTGATGAGGTAATAGATGATGATGCAACTTTAATGATTAGTCTTTACCATTCTTCCTCAGAGAGACGCAGCCAAATAACATTTAATAAAATTGCTAAACAAATTGAAACTATAACAATTTTAGAAGACACAAATATTATAAGCTTAATCCTCCGCAATATCGCCCAAGTATCAAAGTTTGATGAGGACTTATTCATCTTAAGAGATCCAAGCATATTTGGCGCGCCTCCCAGGCTCACTAAAACCGAGCTAGAGAAAAAATATCAAATTATTCCTGAGCAATAGCATGAATTTGGGCTTATTAGCTAATTTGGGACAGAGCATGCTAGTCCAAAATTAGTATTTTTATAAGCTAAAGCTTCGGCGACATGTATTTTGTAGACATGCGCAGAGCCCTCAAGATCGGCAATTGTTCGGGCAACTCTTAATACTCTATTAATTGCTCGCATTGAGAGGCGAAATTTTGCCGCTGCTTCGTTGAGCAAATCAAGAGCCTTAGAATCATAAGGTAAAGCATAATCGGTCAATAATTGACCATCTAAGCGATTATTAGTTCTGATATTATATCCTTCATACCGCTTTTCTTGCAGTTGCCTAGCTGCCGCTACTCTGTTTGCAACTTGTTTGGATGATTCTTCCTGCTCGTTATTAGTTGTGATACTGTAGCCATAACTGTCGCTAGATGTTACCTCCATATGAAGATCAAACCTATCCATAATTGGTCCCGAGATTTTCATTTGGTAATCGCTAGCACATTTAGGAGCTTTAGCGCAAGCTTTATGGGCGTCGCTTAAGTATCCGCACTTACAAGGATTCATAGCGGCGATGAGCTGAAAGTTCGCGGGATATTTTATATGCGCGTTAGCCCTAGATATTAAAACTTCGCCGGTTTCAATTGGCTGCCTTAGGGAATCAATCACATGGGAGGGGAATTCCGGCAATTCATCTAAAAACAATACACCATTATGAGCTAGCGAAATTTCTCCAGGTTTTACTTTTTTCCCTACTCCGCCACCTACCATTGCTGCTAGAGAACATGAATGATGAGGAGCTCTGAAAGGTCTATTTTTAGTCAGTTTTCCTCCTTCAATTTGCCCGGCAACGCTTGAAATCATGCTACATTCTAATACTTCTTGCGGTCCCATTCTAGGCAATATGCCAGGCATACGTTGAGCCAGCATAGATTTGCCAGACCCAGGCGGTCCGTACATTAATAAATTATGCCCGCCGCTAGCTGCAATTTCTAAAGCACGTTTAGCTATTTTTTGCCCCCTTATATCTCGTAAGTCTGGATAGATTATTTGGCTGTCATCAACTTCTGGGGATGGCGGGGTGAGAACTTGCGTACCTTTAAAATGGTTTACCAGCTCAATTAGATTGCCTGCTGCCAAAATTTTGGGATTGCCCGACCAAGCGGCTTCCGTTCCATTACCTCGCGAGCAAATCAGTCCTTTATCGCGCGCTAATGCACCAATTGCCGCTGGCAGGGCGCCATTAATTGGCAAGATAGAGCTATCCAAGGATAACTCTCCTATGACCAGATACTCTTTTATCTCCTCAGACGGTAATACTCCCATACTAGCAAGAATGCTAGCAGCGATTGCTAAGTCAAAGTGACTACCTTCTTTAAGCTGATCCGCTGGAGCAAGGTTAATTAAAATCTTTTTTGCAGGTAATGCCAGCCCTATAGAATGAATGGCAGCCTTTACTCTTTCTCGCGATTCAGCGATAGTTTTATCAGCAAGTCCTACAATAGTAAAAGCAGGTATTCCCGCAGATATTTGCACCTGCACATCTACATCAATTATATCCACTCCGTTAAAAGTTAAACTAGCTACATGTATTATCATTTTTGTTATTTTTACTTAATCTTCTCCTTAGATGTTATCAATATGTTTGCCTTGCAGTAATTTAGAAACTGCGTAATTAAGTTTCCTCTCCATAAAATTTTGAGTAAACTCCCCTGCCTCGGTGATAGTTTTAGTAATTTGCTCCCTATCATGGCTCTTGATTATATTTTTTAATGTTATAATTATTGCTTGAATTTGCGCAATTTCCTTTTTTTCCAGCATTTCTGAGGCTTCTACAAGAGTATTTTCTAAGTAATAAATCATTAACTCAGCTTCTACTCTAGATTCTTGCAATAATTTGTTGTAATGATCGCTTGCCGCACTTTTATATGCTTCTTCTAGCATAATTTGGATTTCTTCATTACTGAGATCATGGCTAACTTTAATTTCAATATTAGAGTAGTTATTAGTAACTTTCTCAAATGCGGAAACTGATAATATCCCATCAGCATCAACGGAAAATTTAACATCTACCTTAACACCGCCTGCTTTCATAGCTGGTATAAGCAGCTCAAACTTTGCAAGAGAGCGACAATCTGCTGCCATCTCCCTCTCTCCTTGAGTGATATGGAATAATATTGCAGTCTGATTATCTACAAAGGTAGTGAATTCCTTAGTAACCGCAAGAGGAATGGGACTATCTTTAAGGATGATTTTCTCAACTGAGCCTCCATATAACTCCATCCCGATAGAGAGAGGCAAAACATCAATAAGCAAGGATTTTTTGTGACTAGAAGTGAGGTTTTCTGCTTGCAAGGCAGCTCCGAACGCTACAACTTTATCCACATCTAAATCATCTAAGATGGGCATGGCTGGAAAATATTGGTTAAGCATTTTTTTTATTAGGCTAATTCGGGTTGATCCACCCACTAAAATAATGCCGTCAATATGAGGATTGCCTGCTTGGTTTATAGCAGCCTGCATAATATTAATCGTGCGTTTTATTAGTGTGGTAATTAGTTGCTCAAATGTCTCTTTATCAAGAGTCAGTTTTGTTCTCCTTTGCGAATATAAAGCCGCGAAATGATCTGTAGTAGCCATAAGCTCCTTAGCCTGCTTAGCAATAAGTAATAATTCTTCTGAGTCTGTTAAATGATGTTTTGCTTTAAAGTGGTCAGCAATTATGCTATCTATGTCATCACCGCCAAGCATGTTATCGCCGTTAGTAGCAATTACCTGCAGTACGCCAGCGCTTATCCGCAGAATAGAAACGTCAAAAGTCCCTCCTCCTAGATCATAGACAAGATAGCATCCTAAATTATTATTATTTAACCCATAAGCATACGCCGCTGCTGTAGGTTCAGCAATCAGCCGCACAACTTCAAGGTTTATACTCTTCGCAGCCAGTATTATTTCCCCTCTGGCTTTGCTGTCAAAGTAAGCAGGTACTGTAATAACTGCTTGATTTATTTCAGTATCTAAATATCGCTCAGCTTGCTTTTTTAAGTATTTCAATATTTCTGCAACAATTAGCGGCGGGGTTAAGATCCTATCTCCCATTTTTATCTTTACTATGTTGCTGTTATCGTTTGCCAATAAGTCTTTGGCTGCGTATGCTAAAGCAGGGGTATTTAGAATTTGTTCTTTACTCTTGCCTAATAATCGTTTGATAGACCTAATCTTCCTGCTTACAATATCACTACTGCCAACAATCAAATCATTTATCGCGGTTACAGTGGAAGGAATAAGTTCTCTAGCACGCTCATCAGGAATTATTAAAGGAGAATAATTTTGGGAAAAAGAAATTAACGAGTTGGTAGTGCCAAAATCTATACCTACCGTAAAACTGTTAATTGTATTTAACTTACTTGAGTTTTTTGCCTCGCTAATTTCTAGTATTTGCATTTTCTACTTTTACTTTAATATTATTAATTAAATTATTTAGATAGCGCAATTCAATTATATTATTCTGCATAGCTGTTAATTGCCGTTGGGCAAAAGATTCTTGAATATTATTAATAATTGTTTTTTGTTGCTCTACTTTCTGACTATAAAAATTTTCTATCTCCTTTACTTCCTGAAGCTGCTCTAATTTTTCTAAATCGTGCCAAATTTTTTCTAGCGTATAGTTTGTTACGTGCTTAGTAGAATTAAAATTGCTGCAATCTATTGCCTCTAAAGAAAGTAAATATTCAGCGCGTGCTAAATCATCCTTTAATGTAGAATAAGCTTTATTTAAGTTCATTGAAATTGATAAGCACTGTTCTTTTTGTTGATTATTTTCTGCCTTATCAGGATGATACTTCATTTGCATTTCTAAATATCGCTGATTGAGTAAGTTGAAGTCTATTTTATATATCTTTTCTAGGTTTAATAATTCAAAGTAATTCATTAATTTTAGCTTAAATATTGGAGCCTTTATTATTTTCTTACCAGATAACCCCTCCCTTTAGATAGTCAACCCAGAATTTACCCAATCACGATTAAATATTTCTAACCCCTTTATTGTTAAGGGATGATCTATCAACTGCCTAACAATTGGGGGGGGGATCGTAATTGCGTCTACTCCTATCATCGCAATTTGCCAAAAGTGAGCGGGATGCCTAATGGAGGCAGCAAGAATTTGAGTATGAAAGTTAGCGTAATTGCTATAAGCTTGCTTAATATTTGCTATCAGCTCTAATCCATTTTGTCCATTATCTTCTAAACGACCTAAAAAAGGCGAAATATAACTCGCACCTGCTTTAGCAACTATCAAGGCCTGATTAATTGAAAAACATAAAGTCATATTGACTTTTACTTGTTTATCAGAAAAATATTTACAGGCTTTAATTCCATCACATGTAATTGGGATTTTTATGACTATATTGTCGGCTATCTCTAAAATCTTTTCTCCTTGTTTTATTATGCTGTGAAAGTCGCTAGCAGTAACTTCCACGCTAACGTGTCCTTTAGTAATTTTACAAATATTACTAACACTTGTCTTAAAGTCTTCCTTGTTTTTAGCAAGTAAAGAAGGATTAGTGGTAACACCATCTATAATTCCTAAATCTACAGCCTCTTTTATATCTTCAGTATCAGCGCTATCTAGAAAGATCTTCATTAATTTAATTTCGTTAGAATTAAGTCTAATTGTTCCATGTCTTTATAATGAAATGTAAGCTTACCACCAATCGGATAATCTTCAATAGTTATTTTTACTCCGAATTTCTCCGACAAACTGCGCGCTAGTAATTGTAAATCATCACCTTGATTATTATGATTTTGTAGCCATCTTTTAGTTCTTTCCGAGGTTGGCTCCTTAGTATATTCGCGCTTTGACCAATTTTTTACTATATCTTCTGTTTGTCTAACATTTAAATCATTTTTAATAATATAATCCGCTATTACCTCTGCGCTTTCATGACCTATTAAACATCTAGCATGCCCCATCGTCAATTGCTTTTTGTTAATCATATCTTTAATAGAAAATGGCAGCTGATTTAATCTAAGCAAGTTAGCTATATGACTACGACTTTTACCTAGCATTTGACTAAGCTGCTCTGCAGTATAATTAAATTCGCTTACTAATCTTTCCAGTCCTTCCGCTTCTTCAATAGCCGAGAGCTCTTCTCGTTGAATATTTTCAACCAAAGCGATTTCTAGCGTTTCCTTAGAGGTTATATTTTTTATAATTACGGGAATATCTGTGAAATCATTAAGCTTACAAGCTCTCCATCGCCTTTCGCCGGCAATGATTTTGTATTTTTCATCTTGACTTTTGCTTACTATAATTGGCTGTAACAAGCCAGTATGTTTTATTGAATCAGCAAGTTCCCTGATCTTATCATAATCAAAGTTTTTTCTAGGTTGATAATCTCCTACTTCAATTTTATCAATATCTATTATCTGTACTGCATCTTCTTGGCTAACTGGCAACACCCCTTCTTTAAGAAGCGTTGATAATCCTTTGCCTAGTCCTTTATTTTTCATTTATAAGCTCTTGCAAAATTGCTTTGTTTAAAATCTCTCTAGTAAGCTGCATATAAGCCAGTGAACCAGGACACTTATGATCATAAATTACTCCCGGCTTGCCATGGGATGGCGCTTCCGAAAGCTTGATGTTTCGAGGAATGGTAGTATTAAATACCAAATCACCTAAGTGACTTCTAACGTCTTGCTCCACTTCTTCAGTTAAACGACTTCTCTTATCATACATAGTAAATAGAATGCCTGTAATTTTTATTTGAGGGTTTAATTGCTGTTTTATAGAATTAATAGTTTTCAATAAGTGACTTAGCCCTTCTAACGAGTAAAAATCGCACTGCATCGGAATCAGTACTGTATGCGCTGCAACTAAAGCATTAATGGTGAGTAAGTTTAATGAAGGAGGACAATCTATAATTATATAGTCATATAACGTGTCTATTAACTTTAACAAGTTAGATAATATGTACTCGCGCTTCTTAAAAGTGGCTAGTTCTACTTCCGCTGCAGCTAAATTAGTATTGGATGGTATTATATCTAAATTAGGGAGGATAGTTGGAGTTATAGCTTCCTCAATACTATTCAAGTTAATAAGAAGCTGATAAATTGTAATTTTTCTATTCTTTTGCTCAATTCCTAACCCGCTACTACTGTTTCCTTGAGGGTCTAAATCAATAATTAGAACTTTTTTACTCATTACAGATAAAGCACTAGCTAAGTTTATAGAAGTAGTAGTCTTGCCTACCCCCCCTTTTTGATTAACTACCGCCATTACTTTGGGCATAGGTTCCTAATTTCTAAGATTTTACCGAATTTACAGGTAATGCTGTCATAAATTTCATAGTCAAAAGACCATTGTTCTTTTGACAACCTCAACTCCTCTTTATATTTGCTTCCTTTAAGGAGTAACAGCTTATCCTTCACTGTAATGTTTCTTACCATCTTAAATAAGTCACTTAAGCTAGAAAAAGCTCTAGCAGTTAATACATCGCATTCTAACTTTAACTTTTCTACTCGCTCGTTCATTATTTTTATTTCATTAGTTGAGATTGACTTCGCTTCTACTAAAAATGTAGATTTTTTTCTATTTGCCTCAACTAACGTAACGGATTTTATACCTGCAATTGATAATATTATTCCTGGCAAACCAGCTCCTGAACCAACATCCACTAATTTAATATCTTTATTCTCCATAAATTTTAGTAGTTGTAAAGAGTCAAGCACATGGCGTTCATCAAAATCTTGTATAGTGTGTGGTGAGATAAGATTAATTCCATTATTCCATTTCAGTAATAATTTCTTATATGTTTCAATTAACTCCGTTAATTCACGTGGAACATTGAAGAGATCGTAGTCCATGATCCTTATATAGATATATTATAATTGCAGTTAGAGCGCAGGGAGTTATTCCAGAAATTTTTCTGGCTTCTCCAATAGTAGTAGGCTTATGATATGATAGTTTTTCTATAACTTCAGTTGATAAGCTTTCTATTTGAGAATAATCTAGATCATTAGGAATAATTCTCAATTCTTCTTTTTTAAAAAGCTTAATGTCTTCTATCTGCCGCGCTAAGTAAAAAGAATATTTAGATTCAATAGCAAGGTATTCTAGTAAACATGGGTTTATAGAAGTTAATTCCGGAAAGATCTTTAGTACTTCCTTAACTCCGAAAGTGGATAGACCTAACAAAACTAAGGCGGATTTACGAGAACCATCTTGCGAGATACACCACCCTAATTTGGATAATTGACTGGTAGTGATAGAGAAACTATCAAGAGCTTTTTTAGCTTTGGTAAGATCGCGTTGCTTTTCTTGAAAATGATTTTTTCTTATTTCCGAAATCAAGCCAATATCTATAGCTAATTGAGTTAACCTTAAGTCAGCATTATCCGCGCGGTTAGAGAGTCTATATTCATTACGAGAAGTGAAGAGTCGATATGGTTCATTGGTACCATAGGTTATTAGGTCATCAATCATCACCCCTATATAAGCATCAGCACGAGTTAAAATAAAGTTTGGAAGTTTCTTTGCTGACAATGCCGCATTAATCCCCGCTATAATTCCTTGCCCCGCTGCTTCTTCGTATCCAGTAGTGCCGTTAATCTGCCCAGCTAGGTATAATCCTTGTACTATTTTTGTTTCAAGAGTTGCTTTGAGTTGTCTAGGGTCAACATAATCATACTCAATAGCATAACCAGGTCTTAGCATTTTTACATTTTCAAGCCCTTGTATTGTCGTTAAAAATTCTAACTGTACCTCTTCCGGCAAAGAAGTAGAAATCCCATTAGGATATATTATATCATCCTCTATACCTTCAGGTTCCAAAAATACTTGGTGACTTGCTTTTGAGCTAAAACGTACAACTTTGTCTTCGATTGAAGGGCAATATCGTGGACCGACTCCTTCGATTTGTCCTGAATACATTGCTGATTTACTTAAGTTTTTGCTAATAATTTCATGAGTTTTATTATTAGTCTTGGTTACATAGCAATTTACTTGCTTTACTCTAACGTAATCAGTCAAGTTAGAGAAGGGTCTTGGGATTTTATCTCCTTGCTGAACATCTAATTTACTATAGTTAATTGAATTTTTATCAATTCGAGGGGGCGTGCCTGTTTTTAGTCTACCAAGTTTAAAATTCAATCTTTGTAAGGTCTTAGATAAGCTATAAGAAGGAGGTTCCCCCATTCTACCAGCTTCTATCTTCTTATTTCCTATATGAATAAGACCTGATAAAAAAGTTCCTGTAGTTAAAACTACATTAAAGCATTCAATAACCTCACCATTCTTTAACGCCACTCCCTTCACAACCTTATCCCTTATTATTAAGTCTTCTACCGAATCATATAACACCTCTAAATTAGGATAATTTCCCATAGTTTGATGCATCGCTAAGCGATATAATCTTCTATCAGCCTGAGCTCGCGGACCCCATACAGCAGGCCCTTTGCTCTCATTTAAAATTTTATAATGGATACCAGCTTGATCTATCGTTAACCCCATCACTCCATCTAAAGCGTCAATTTCTTTAACTAATATACCCTTCGCTACTCCTCCTATCGCCGGATTGCAAGACAACTCCCCTAAATTTTCCGCTTTTAGAGTAATAAGTAGGGTTGACACACCTAGCCTTGCAGCAGCCGTTGCTGCTTCGCATCCAGCATGCCCACCTCCAATAACTATTACATCATATTTTTTCACGTGAAACCGACCAGTCTATTCAACAATTTCGATTTGAGCAAAAAAGAAATTAATTTCTTTTTTTGCAGTCGTTTGGCTATCAGACCCATGAATGCTATTCGCTTCAATATCTACGGCAAAATCTTTTCTGATCGTACCAGGTTTCGCTTCTAGAGGATTAGTAGCTCCCATAATTTCCCTATTTTTAGCAATAGCATTCTCCCCTTTTAACACCTGCAAAACTACAGGACCAGAAGTCATAAAATCTATCAAACTTAAGAAAAAGGTTTTTTCTCTATGCTCACTATAAAAAGCTTCCGCTTGCTTCTTAGTTAATGTTACAAGCTTTTGAGCTACTATTTTTAGCCCTCCTTTCTCCAAATAAGAATTAATTTGTCCTATTAAATTTCTCTGCGTCGCATCAGGCTTAATTATTGAAAAAGTATATTCTTGTTTCATATAACTCATTTTTTATTTTAATAACTACAAGATTTTTTTATGATTTTAAAGTAAAATCAGCTCATATAACGTTTCAAATATTGCCCCGTAAAACTTTTTTTGCAAGCAATAACTTCTGCAGGAGTGCCGGCTATTACTATTTCTCCCCCTCTACCTCCCCCTTCTGGTCCCACATCAATAATATAGTCTGCGGTTTTTATAACGTCCATGTTATGTTCTATCACTAATACAGTATTCCCGAGATCTACCAACTTATGTAAAACTTTTAACAATCTGCTAATATCATCAATATGAAGACCCGTGGTAGGCTCATCAAGAATATATAAAGTTTTGCCGGTGGACTTCTTAGCTAATTCTTTAGCTAGTTTTATTCTTTGAGCTTCCCCGCCAGACAAGGTAGTAGCTGACTGACCAAGCTTAATGTAACCTAAACCAACCTCATTTAAAGTTAACAGATTTTCTTTGATAGTCGTCATTGCATCGAAAAAGTGGATAGCGTCTTCTACCGTCATTTCTAAAACATCGGCAATAGAATTGCCTTTATATTTGACTTCTAATGTCTCTCTATTATACCTACGCCCATTACAAGCATCACATTTTATGTATACGTCTGGTAGGAAATGCATTTCAATCTTAATTAAGCCATCTCCTTGACACGTTTCGCACCTACCTCCTTTGACATTAAATGAAAACCTTCCTATCTTATATCCTCGCGCTCTAGATTCAGGCAAGCCAGCAAACCAATCTCGGATGTGCATAAAGGTGCCAGTATATGTTACGGGATTTGAACGCGGCGTTCTACCAATAGGTAGTTGATTTATTTCAATAATTTTATCAATTTTCTCTAATCCAGTTATAGATTCAAATTTTCCAGGATAAGTTTTTGATGAGGGCTCTAAGTGCTTTAGAATTGCTTTATAAAGAGTATTAATTATTAAGGTTGATTTACCGCTTCCTGATACGCCAGTAACTACCGTAAAAGTACCTAGATTAATTGTTATATTCACATTTTTTAAATTATTAGAACTTGCATTAACTAAAGTTATAATGTGATTAGAGCGACCCCGGCGAGTACAATTAGGTACACTAATAAACTTTTTGCCGCTAAGGTACTGACCTGTAATACTTTCCACAGAGTTTTTTATATCTTCCATGCTTCCTTGTGCAATTACGCGCCCACCATGGATGCCTGCACTCGGTCCAATATCAATTATATGGTCTGCTTCATGCATTGTTTCTTCATCATGCTCAACAACTAATACGCTGTTTCCTAGATCACGTAGATCTTTTAAAGTAGATATTAGCTTACTATTATCACGCTGATGTAGTCCAATAGAAGGTTCATCTAAAACATATAATACTCCGCTTAAACCAGAACCAATCTGCGAAGCTAGCCTTATTCTTTGACTTTCCCCCCCCGAAAGCGTTCCCGATTCACGCGACAAGTTGAGGTACTCAAGCCCAACATTAATCAAAAATCTCAATCTTTGATTGATTTCTTTTAATATTCTTTCGGCAATTAATAGCTGACGATTATTCAGTTTACTATTCAACTCTTCAAACCATCTTTGTGCTTGAGCAACATTCATATCCGCTACTTCTCCGATATTAAATTGATCAATTTTTACACATAATGATTCCATTTTTAGTCTATATCCTTTACACTGACTACATTTGTGTTCTGTTTGATATTTTGAGAGCTCTGTTCTAAGCCACGGCATGTCAGTTCTATTATACTTTATTACTAAGCTAGGTATTATTCCTCCAAAAGATTGGTCGGTAGTCTGTAAGTTAGAGTTATTATAGTATTGGAATTTTATTAGCTCTTCTCCTGAGCCATAGAATAATAATTGTTGAACTTGGGATGGAAGCTCTCGAAAAGGGGTATCAAGCGAAAATAGATAATGCTTTGCTAAAGTATTTAATACATTGCTAAATGTTTTTGATAATACTTTATCTTTCCAAGGCGCGATAGCTCCTTGTTGAATACTAAGACTATCATCCGGGACAATTAGAGCGGGATCAAAAAACATTTCTTTGCCAACTCCCCCACATTTTTGACAGGCGCCAAAGGGACTATTGAAGGAAAAAATACGCGGTTCAATTTCTTCAATTTGAAAATTAGATATAGGACAAGAGTATTTCTGCGAGAGAACAATTCTTTGTCCTTCAACAAGCTCGTTTACTTGACTATCCGTCGGTAAGTTTATAATTTCTAAATATACTATTCCCTCAGCTAAATTAAGTGCAACTTCTAAACTATCTGCCACCCTATTTCCTAAACTATCATCAACTACTATCCTATCAACTACTACCTCAATATTATGCTTTTTATTCTTATCTAATTTATCTATTCCTTCTATATCGTATAGCTCTCCATCTACTATTACTCGTTGAAAGCCTTGTTTTTGAGCATTTAATATCTCTCTTCTAAATTCACCTTTTTGTCCTCTTATAATAGGCGCTAAAATATATAGCTTAGTCTGCCAAGGTAAATTCTTAATGATATCCACCATCTCGGAAATGCTCTGACTCTTAATTGGCAATCCGGTAGCGGGGGAGTAAGGAATACCGATTCTTGCGTACAATAATCTCACATAGTCATAGATTTCTGTGACGGTACCTACCGTTGATCGTGGGTTCCTAAAAGTAGTTTTTTGCTCAATTGCTATAGCAGGCGATAAGCCGGTAATAGAATCAAAATTAGGTTTAGGCGTTAAATTCAAAAATTGTCTCGCATAGGCGGAGAGACTTTCTATATAACGACGCTGACCTTCTGCGTAAATAGTATCAAAAGCTAGCGAAGACTTGCCAGAACCACTTAGACCCGTGATAACTACTAGTTGATTTTTGGGAATATCAACATTAACATTTTGTAAATTATGTTCTTTTGCTCCGCGAACTTTTATATATTCTTGCATAATCGGTTGAGGTGAATTATTATTACGAAAAACCCTACTATTATAGGTTTTTTTAAGCTATTATAGCAATAACTATTTAACTCAAAAGGTAGTATCGATGGCAGGCAGTTTAAACAAAGTAACATTAATCGGTAATCTAGGGCGCGATCCAGAATTCAAGCAAACCAACGAAGGTAAAGAAATATGTACATTTACTATAGCTACTACTGAAACTTGGAAGGACCGGAATAGTGGAGAAAAGAAAGAAAAAACTGAATGGCATCGGATAGTAGTATTTAGCGAAGGACTAGTGAAAGTAATAAAAGATTATGTCAAGAAGGGCAGCAAATTATATATTGAAGGCAGCTTACAAACTAGAAAGTGGTTAGATAATTCTGGACAGGAAAAATATACTACTGAAATTATTTTGCAAAATTTTAATTCACAGCTCATATTGCTTGATTCTAGAAACCCTAATCCCACAACAAATGAGGCAAGCAGTAATAAAACTGCCAACGCACCTTTTGATCACAGTGAACTAGACGATGATATACCTTTTTAATTAAAACAAGATTTTATAAAATTTATTCAAAATTTATTATTAATTAATATATGAAAAGCTCATCCTTTTTTAGACTTCTTTGTACTCTGCTTATTTCTTTTATGCTTTCCTCTTGTATTAAGACGGGCAGTGGGGGGATAAGGTCATTTGAAGCAAATTCTTTTGCAAAGAAGCATGGTTTCACTAAAAAATTAGTAAAAGGAGGAGATTTTTGGCTCACCACTTACCAACACATCACTGATAAAAACAAGCCATACGTATTTTATATTGAAAGTGATGGTTTTATAAACTTGAAGGATAGACCATTCCAAATTTCTACCAATCCTACTCCTCTTCACCCAATGCTCCTAAAACTTGCAGCGCGTGATGAACGACCAAATATAGTATATATAGCTCGCCCCTGTCAGTATACCGAACCAAATTTAAATCCCCAATGCGACCAATCATATTGGATGAATAAAAGAATGTCCGAGGAAGTAATATATTCTATTAATGATGCAATAGGAAAGATTAACAACAGTCAGAAATTTAGCTTAGTTGGCTACTCAGGGGGAGGAGGTATTGCAGTTTTGATTGCGGCAAGGAATAAAAATGTCAAAGATGTACTCACCATAGCAGCTAACTTGGATCATGTGGCTTTTAATAAATACCATAATGCGCGTCCTATGTTGGGTTCATTAAATCCCATTGATTTCGCCTCAAAAATTCGTGATCTCCCTCAGTTGCATGTATCAGGTGGCAGGGATGAAACAGTTCCACCATTTATTGGGGATAAATATATACAGGTTAGTAATTCACTTTGTGTGCATCAAACAATCATAGAAGAAGTTGGTCATTATAAAGGTTGGGAAAGGGTGTGGGAATATATCTTGACCTTACCTGTTAGCTGTTACAAAAACTAAAGATAGAACAAAAAAGTTTAGCAATACTATGACTTTTCTTTTAAGCAGCTTATCTAAGCCCTTGAAAATTGGAGAAGTTGTTCTAAACTATCCAGTTATATTAGCTCCTATGTCCGGGGTAACTGATTTGCCTTTTAGGAAGATAGTAAGGGAATTTGGCACTGGATTATTAGTATCAGAGATGGTTGCCAGTAGAGCCATGATCAATGAAACCAGGCAAGCTTTGCAGAAATCTTCTATTATTAGCGATGATAATGTTGGCTCATGCGTGCAACTAGCTGGATGCGAGCCTGAAATAATAGCAGAAGCAGCTAAAATGAATGAAGATATGGGCGCTAAGATTATTGATTTGAATTTTGGTTGCCCTGCCAAAAAAGTAACTGGCGGCTACTCTGGTTCTGCTCTTATGCGTGACGAAAAACTTGCCAGTGAAATTTTCCACTGTACTGTAAAAGCCGTCAAAATCCCAGTTACTTTAAAAATGCGCACTGGTTGGGATGATAGCAGCAGAAATGCACCTAGATTGGCAAAAATAGCAGAGGAGGCGGGTATTAAAATGATTACCGTCCATGGCAGAACGAGAAATCAGTTTTATAGCGGTAAGGCTGATTGGCGTTTTATTGAGCAGGTTAAAAATAACGTTAGTGTTCCGGTAATTGCTAACGGGGATATAATTTCTTTGGAAACTGCAATAGAATGCCTTAGCCAATCTCAGGCAGATGGAATTATGATAGGTAGAGCAGCATATGGACGCCCGTGGTTCATTCACCAAGTAGGACACTACCTTATAACAGGAGAAAAGTTACCACCTCCTTCGCTAGAAAAGCAATTAACAATAATATTAAATCACTACGACTTAATGCTTTCTCATTATGGGGTAGAATCAGGAGTAAAAATTGCAAGAAAGCATATAGGTTGGTACAGCAACAGCTTACCCGATTCTGCTAATTTCAGACATTTAATCAATTCTTTAGCTAGTTACTCAGAAGTAAAGAAAGCAATCATAGAGTTCTACAACAAAGTTAATTATAACTAAGCTAGTTGGCTGTTATATATTTTGCATAGGCTTTATGTAAAATATAGGCAGAGATAGATAATATCAGCGAATATTCAAATTTAAATAATACTTCCTTATAAAAAATTAGCATAACCTTATGGAGGGGGAATTGATTGATAAAGAACATAGCCATAACTAAACCATCAGTAACAGCATAGGCTATTAAGCTAACAAAAACTCTTGCATAAAAATTGTTATAAATACCGCTAATTTTTTTAAGAGCTAACAAAAAATGTATACCAACATAAGCGGAAGTTAGTGTTGCTATTAGTGATGCCGGAATCAAGCCATGAATAAGCCTACCGCCAATATAATAATTATAATTTAGCATTAAAACAAAACTGGTAATTACACTTAAAATAATACTTTGAATAGCCTTTTCTTTGCCAAATATTTCCGTTGTTATATTAATGGTAAATGCTAAAAGAGTGAATATTATTGAGCATTCAGATATTTTATTAAATAGATTTAATGTGTAGGTAAGAATCCCTGTGACTATAGTTAATAGAAAGTATAATCTGGCGTGTGCATAGCTCATATATTTCCTCAGCAATTAATCACTTATTAAGCTACTTTACATATTAATTTATGACTTAAAGATAATCAACTTATTTATTTGCTCATTCATTTATAGTTAAGTGAGTTTGCTAAGCTTATGCTTGACTGGCTAAAATTAATTAGCTAGATTAGAATAGATAATGTTTTGCACTCAACAAAATAAGCTGATGAAAAAGCTAGGTATGAAGAAAAAAATTGAATTATCTTGGAATTTTTTATATAAAATTACGGAAGCAGTGATGAATAAATTTTCTAAAGAAGATAAAGAAGCAGTCTTGCAGCTTGGCAGTATGTTATATAATAATGGGATGAAATACGAGCACGTGGTGGATCTGGCTATTCCAGCTAAGCAAGTAAGATCAAAAGCTACGGAGTTAGAGGCGCAAAAGGAAGAAATAAAGCAAAGAGGCGTTTAGGCATAAATAAATTTGGTACAATTTATGCTAGATGTAATTTAAACAAGAAAATTTTTAGGGTTAAGCATGGCAGAATTATCAGTAGATACAGTTACTTCCACTAAACTTACCGATAGTGGTATAAAAAATCCTGGTAAAATGCCAGGAGGTAATTTTGCTTCCTTATTACAAGCACCAAATCCTGTCAAAAGTAAAGAGCAATCAGGCGGTAATAATGATAACCCAAAATTGCATCAGAAAAACCCAAAAGAATCTCAGAATACTAGCTCTTTTATTAAAAACACGCAGACAGTTGAAGATGCCAACTTAAATAATCAATCAAACAATGACGCAAGGGAAGCAAGGGGAGAAACGGCAAGCGCAAATCACTCTGAGCAACAAAAAACTAGTAAAGATGCCGTCGCTGAGCAAAAGCAAGTAAGAGAACAAAGAGAGCAAGAAGCCAGTAAAGAAACAAATGATCTGCAAGAAACGGGCGATAGTCAA
>JACCDN010413441.1_pt1 | contig 16346 bp, 16 predicted proteins | sample 7441691 | NCBI WGS metagenome assembly JACCDN01 (sample SAMN15323439, study PRJNA562643) | freshwater metagenome | isolation source: river surface water | place: USA:Blue River Watershed | collected 2017-08-16
CCTATACCTTGGCAAGGTATCGCTCTACCAACTGAGCTACTGCCGCAAAACCTGGAGGCGCGAGCCGGAGTCGAACCGACCTACACGGATTTGCAATCCGGTGCATAACCGCTTTGCTATCGCGCCTTTGTACAACTTAACTAAGAAGGGAAAGCGGTTTGCTTTCCCTTCTTATGAAACTGGAGCGGCAGAAGAGTCTCGAACTCTCGACCTATACCTTGGCAAGGTATCGCTCTACCAACTGAGCTACTGCCGCATGAGAGCCCAAATTATACAGAACTTGTGAAATCTTGGTCAAGCCCAATTTCAGAAAAGATACTTAATCCGATTCCTTCAGGTCTGGCCAGGCGACGTAAAGGTAATAAGCCATCGACCACAATGTCAGCGCAGCGGCAATCCAGATCAGTAACGTACCCCAGAAGCGCATGTCATAGCCACCCAGTTCTGCACCATAGAGCAACATGGGTATGGCAGATAGCTGCGCTGCCGTTTTGAATTTGCCAATCATGTTAACGGCCACACTCTTACGTTTACCCATACTGGCCATCCATTCGCGCAGCGCTGAAATCGTGATTTCGCGACCGATGATGATGATGGTGACGAGCTCACTCACACGACCATCAGCAACGAGCAGAATCAGTGCCGTAGAAACAATCAGTTTATCGGCTACGGGATCGAGAAAAGCCCCGAAGTTGGAAGTCTGATTCCATTTGCGCGCCAGGTAACCATCGGCCCAATCCGTAACTGCCGCAATGATGAATATAATCGCTGAAAGTATATTCCTACCCTCTTCCGGTATGGGTAGCACCTGCGGCACGAAGGCAATAATCAATAACGGAATACAGGCGATACGCGCCCAGGTGAGAATAATTGGCAGATTCATCATGTGCGTATTATCAGCTATCTTGTAGGGCTTCGTGTAGTCGTTGCGCTAATTCAACACTCATCCCCGGCACATTGGCGATGGCATCAACACTGGCCACCTTGATGGCAGAGACGCTGCCAAAGCTGGTCATCAGCGCCTTGCGGCGCTTAGGCCCGATGCCAGGCACCTCATCAAGCCGAGAACTGAAGCGAGCTTTCTGACGGCGCCCCCGGTGTCCGGTCAAGGCAAACCGATGGGCTTCATCACGGATTTCCTGAACCAGATGCAAGCCGGGGTCGTCAGAATCTAGATGTAGTGGCTCACGATCATCTGTAAAGATCAGCGACTCGAGACCAGGCTTGCGCCCCAGGCCTTTGGCCACGCCCACCAGAGGAATATCCGAGCGGCCTAACTCCGCCAGTGCTTCAGCAGCCTTAGCAACCTGCCCTTTTCCGCCATCAATTAGCACCAGATCTGGTCGAACGCCTTCACTTGATTTTTCATTCGGCTTATACCGTCGGTAGACGGCCTGATGGATCGCGGCATAATCATCGCCCGGGGTAATGTCGACAATGTTGAATCGGCGGTAATCTGCACGGCGCATGGCACCACCTTCTTTGTCGTCATGCGTCCAGACCACACAGGATGCAACAGCCGCCTCACCCTGTGTATGGCTGATATCAAAACACTCTATACGATTGAGTTGCTCGATTCCCAGGCCAGCCTGCTGCAGTGCAGACAAAAGTGAACTCTGTCGCTTGCCCTGCAGACTCTGCATGCGCCGGCGCTGAGTGAGTGCAAGCTGTGCATTATTGATGGCGAGCTCTACCCATGATTTATGTTGGGCGTAATACGGTAGATCCATTGGTAAGGGTCTGCCGACAATGCCCGCAATTGTTTCACTCACGGCCTCGTCTACAGGCACGTTGATCAAGACTTTACCTGGCGGCGGGTGCAAGGCGTAATGCGATTCGATAAAGGCAGATAGTACTTCGCCCAGTGATGCCTGTTCCAACTGATTACCCGCTTGCGGAAAGTGGGCACGATCACCGAGATGTCGGCCACCGCGCACCATGGCTAGATTGACGCAGAGGCTACCGCCCTGCTCTACGGCCACAATAATGTCGACATCTTCAGCCTGGTGGCTGTCCATAATCTGCGTATCTTGCGCGTGATGCAGCGCCTGGATCTGATCTCGAAACTGAGCCGCCTGTTCAAACGCCAGATTTTCCGAAGCCTGCTCCATCAGCGCTGTTAGGCGCTGCATGATTTCCTGGTGGCGTCCCTGAAGAAACAGGGTCGCTGCTTTTACATCTTCGGCATAATCCGCTTCGCTAATACGACCTACGCAGGGTCCGCTACAGCGTTTGATCTGATAGAGCAGACACGGGCGCGTACGGTTATTAAAGACACTATCTTCACAGGTGCGTAGACGGAATATCTTTTGCAGTAGATGAACGGCTTCCCGAACCGAATAGGCATTGGGATAAGGGCCGAAGTAATCTGCGTTGTTCGATAACGCGCCACGATGCAGGCCGATGAGCGGCCAGGTTTCGCGGGTCAATCGTATGTAAGGATAAGACTTGTCGTCCCGAAACAGAATGTTGTACTTAGGCGCCAGCTCTTTAATCAGATGGTTTTCAAGCAATAGCGCTTCTGACTCTGATGGCGTAGGTGTGACCATCAGGCTGGCAACCTTGCTCACCATGAGGGCAATACGCGGACTGCTCAGGTTTTTGGCGAAGTAAGACGAAACCCGGTTTTTCAGATTGCGTGCTTTTCCTACATAAAGCACCTGACCATCTTCAGCCAAAAATCGATACACCCCCGGCCGCTCAGGCAGCGTGCGTACCTGATCCTGCAAGGGGTGGTTCATGTGCTTAGAGTGCCTGAATACGTTTCAGGGCAGCCTGATAGTCGCTATTCGATTCGAGCTGCGCACGGGTTAGTGGACGATCCGCACCAAGGCCGGTACCGCCCAACAGATTCGGTATACGATCCGCACGTACCGCGTGCATTTCCGGCTGCCATTCGGCTAGCAGTGCATCAACGAAATCCGGCTTGTTGCAGACGAGCAGCACATCACAACCCGCATCCCAGGCCGCATTAGCACGATCAACAATACTACCGGCGACACTGGCGCCTTCCATGGAAAGGTCGTCGCTGAAAATAATGCCGTCGAACTGACATTCCAGACGAAGCTTTTCAAGCCAGCGCGGTGAGAATCCTGCAGGACGTTCGTCCAGAACCGGGTAAATCACATGGGCGGGCATCACGGCATCCAGCGATAGTTCATGGTACGGCTGCATGTCGATTTCGATTTCTGCCATGCTGCGCTCATCCACCGGAATGGCGACATGAGAGTCGGCTTCGACCCAGCCATGGCCGGGGAAATGCTTGCCACAGGATCCCATACCACCTTTGGCCAGGCCGCGGATCAGGGCTACTGCCAGACGTGAAACAATCTGCGGATCCTTAGAGAAGCTCCGGTCGCCAATAACACCACTGCGTCCCCAATCCAGATCCAGCACCGGCGTAAATGAAAAATCAACACCGTGGGCACGCAGCTCTGACGCGAGAACCAGTCCTACGGCTTCAGCAGATTCATCCGCTGCAACCGGGTCTTTGGCATGAAGTTCGCCCAGTAAGCGCATGGCCGGCAGACGGGTAAAGCCCTCACGGAAGCGCTGTACCCTGCCCCCCTCGTGGTCGACCGTAATGGGGAGTGGCGGCTGACGCAGATCGCTAATTTCCTGAGTCAACGCAGAAAGCTGCACCGGGTCTTTGTAATTGCGGGAAAAAAGAATGACCCCGCCCACCAGCGGATGCAGCAAACGCCGCTCATCTGCCTCATTAAGAGACAGACCTTCAACGTCGATCATCAACGGGCCGTAGGGTACCTTCGTGCTCATAGCTTCTCCACAACAACAAATGCAACAGCATGATCCACTTCATCGGTAATCGAGAGGTGGATCTGCAGGGAACGCCGACAGATCCACTCTGCCAGCTCGGATTCAAAACTGAAAAACGGTTTACCCAACGCATCATGCTCAACACGAATGGCGGGTAATAGTACAGGTGCACGCAAACCGGTACCCAAGGCTTTAGACAGTGCTTCTTTAGCGGCAAATCGTTTGGCAACAAAACGATCAGGTGCGGCAGATTTCTGAGCTTCAAGCTGCTCTGCGGGATGCAGCAAATGCGCTGCACCTCGTTCCGGGTGGCGCGACAGCAACTGCCCAATACGCTGGACAGAAACGATGTCGGTGCCGATGCCGTGAATCATTGCTTACTCGACCGATTTAGCTCAGGCTGACGGCTTCGCGCATCAGGCGCTTCATTTCGCTCACCGCTTCACGTAACCCGACAAAAACCGACCGGCTCACGATGGCATGTCCGATATGCAGCTCACGGATGCCAGGCAAGGCAGCGATGGGTTGTACGTTGTAGTAGTTAAGCGCATGCCCCGCATTGAAACGCATGCCGAGTGACCGGATTTGCAGGCCAGCAGCAGCAACACGCTGTAATTCCGTCTGTACCGCCGGGCGTTCGATATCACGGCCCGCCGCATGAAAAGCATGGGCATAAGGCCCCGTGTGAATCTCGCAGACCTGAACACCAACACGTGCGGCTGCCGCAACCTGATCCGGTTCGGCATCAATAAAGGTGCTTGTCACAATGCCAGCTTCGCGCAGTTTGCCTACAATTTGGGCTAAACGCGCTTCCTGACCAACGATGTCTAAACCGCCCTCGGTAGTCACTTCCTGGCGCCCTTCCGGCACCAGCATGGCCATTTCAGGTTTGAGTTCACAAGCAATGCCGACCATTTCATCGGTAGCCGCCATCTCAAGATTCAATTTGATCTGCGTCAGGTCGCGCAGTTTGCGCACATCGGCATCCTGAATATGACGGCGATCTTCTCTGAGGTGAACGGTAATGCCATCGGCACCCCCCAGATGGGCTTCAACGGCTGCCCAGACCGGGTCTGGTTCATAGGTGCGTCGTGCCTGACGCAGCGTAGCAACGTGATCAATATTTACGCCAAGTTCAATCATGATGGATGTTCATTAGGCAATTCAGAGGTCAGCCAGATCTTCGAACAGACGACGGCTATGCAGTTGCCGACCATTCAAATAAAAAGCCATCAGACTGCGCATGAGTTGTTTACTCTCGAGCAGTGAAACGGGGTTATCAAAAGACTCTGCTTCCATATCGAGCAATGTCTGCCCGCTTATTGTACCGGCGCTCGCCGAAGAATCCGCAATGATCCTCGGCCCAGACTCCATTTCATAAAGATAGCGGTCAGCAGGAACAATCGGCTGGCCACTCGCATCGTGAAGCAGCATCAGGCCATAACCGAGTTCCCCAAGTAGCTGTTTCTCGAAACGGCGTAATACGCCCGAAAAGTAAGCCGCATCATGAGACTCGGATGTCGAGAGCGCTTGCAAGGTACTGCTGTAGTGAATAAATAGCTGCTCATGGGCATCTTCACGGGGCAGCAGATTCATCAGCAACTCATTCAGATAATAGGCACAGAGCAAGGCACGACCTTGCAATAAGGGCTGCCCCCCCTGCCATTCGGCATTGTGCAGCGTAACAACTTCGCCCTTCCCGCTCCAGGTCATCTCCAGCGGTTGGAACGCCATTAGCACACCCCGCATGGCAGATCGCGGGCGACGCACCCCTTTGGCTACCAGAGCCATACGCCCGTAATCGCGGGTTATGGCTTCAACAATCAGACTGGTTTCCCGATACGGCCGACTGTGCAGCACAAAGGCTGGCTGGCGTTCGACTTTTACGGGCCGCATGGAGATCGGTTTGGCGTAAGCGAGGTTATTCGTAGCCTAAGGTACGCAGTAGGCGCTCATCATCCGCCCAGCCCGATTTGACCTTGACCCAAAGCTCCAGATAGACGGTGCCACCAAACATCCGGGTCATATCCTGACGTGCTTCCGAGGCGATACGTTTGAGTGTTTCACCATTACGTCCGATGATCATGGGTTTGTGGGAGTCCCGATCAACAACGATTGCGGCAAAAATTCGGCGCAGCTCGCCTTCCATCTCAAATTTTTCAATCTCTACTGTAGCCGCATAAGGCAGCTCGTCACCCAGCAGACGGAATAGCTTTTCACGAATGTATTCGGAAGCAATAAAACGCTCGCTGCGATCAGTGAGCGTATCGGGATCGTACAGAAAACCCTGCTCAGGTAACGCCTTTTTTATTTCTGAGAGTAGTGCTTCTACTTGCGTGCCCTTTTCTGCACTCACCGGGACGACAGCTGCCCAGTTATGTACTTCTGCCAGTTTGGCGACAAAGGGTAGCAACGCTGCCTTATCTTTCAGTTGGTCAATCTTGTTGAGCACCAGAATGACAGGGCGATCTTCGGGAAGCAATGCCAATACCTTACGATCGGCATCGCCAAAGCGACCTGCCTCGATGACAAAGCAAATGACATCCACATCCTGTAAGGCCTGGGTCACGCCACGATTCATGGTGCGATTTAAGGCCGAGCTGTGTTTAGTCTGAAACCCGGGCGTATCGACAAAAACGTACTGGGCATCTTCGTCCGTACGTACGCCCATGATGCGGTGACGCGTTGTCTGTGCCTTGCGGGAGGTAATGCTCAGCTTTTCACCAATCAACCGGTTCAGCAGAGTCGACTTGCCGACATTGGGGCGTCCTATCAGTGCTACAAGCCCGGCTGGCGCCTGGTGCTCAGGCAGTTCGATAGAAAGTTCGGTCATCGCTTTTTATCCTGGTGAACAGCTTCTAGTTGTGCAAGCGCCAGTTCAGCGGCCTGTTGCTCTGCCGCCCGACGTGTGGGGCCTTTGCCGCAAGTTTGAATCTGATGCTCGGCAATATGACACAACACTTCAAAGGTTTGGGCATGTGCAGCACCGCTCACCATGGGCGTGTCATAAACCGGTAGCGGCAGCCGACATCCCTGCAGCCATTCCTGCAAACGCGTTTTAGCGTCTTTGGCCGAGGGTAGTTTATTAAGGTCAATCGCATTAATACGCTGGGTAAAACTTGCCAGGATCACACGCCGCGCTGTTTCAAAGCCCGCATCCTGCCAGATGGCGCCATAAAGGGCTTCTACGGTATCCGCCATGATCGATGGCCGATTCTGCCCGCCACTCTTTAACTCACCCTCACCCAGACGCATGTATCGACTGATTGAGAGATCTCCGGCAACGGTAACCAGTTGATCCTGACACACCAGATTCGCGCGCAAGCGAGATAGATCCCCCTCGGGCAGATCAGGAAATGTCTGAAAGAGCGCCTGAGCGACGACCGCATTGAGGATCGAATCCCCGAGAAATTCCAGGCGCTCGTAGTGGTCGCGACCATAGCTACGATGCGTCAGCGCCTGATCAAGCAGCGTCTGATCACAAAATTGATAGCCAATAGCAGACTCGAGGGACGCCAGTCTGTTCTGAGCCATTACGGTGCGCTGACCTGTTTGCGTCATACCGAATCTTGTTTAGCGGAAGGAGCCAATACGACCCAACTCACCCCAATGGAACCAGATGAAGAAGGCTTTGCCGACAATATTGGCATCAGGCACAAAACCCCAGACGCGGCTATCTTTACTGTTGTCACGGTTATCACCCATCACAAAGTAATTGCCAGCCGGGACTTTGCAAACGAAGCCGGCACTGTCATAGCGGCATTGATCGCGATAGGGAAAGCGTGCGACATCGGGCACAAAGGCAGGTGCATCGGCGTCATTCAGCGTGTTATAGGTAACGGTGTTGAGAGTTTCCCTATACTGCTTGGAGTAGTACATGCGGTCCGGATGCAGGTAATCAGCTTCAGACGTGCGCGGAACCGGTACGCCATTAATGGTCAGCTGCTTATTCTGATAACTTACCGTATCGCCCGGTAAGCCAATCACACGTTTAATGTAATCAACATTCGGTTCAGGCGGGTAACGGAAAACGACCACATCGCCACGCGCGACCGGATTGCCAGAAACAATCTCTGTGCCGACGATGGGTAACCGCAAGCCATAGGTGAACTTATTCACCAGAATATAGTCACCCACTTGAAGCGTAGGGATCATGGATCCGGATGGAATCTTGAATGGTTCCACGACAAAAGAACGTAGCGCAAATACGGCCAGAATAACCGGAAACAGGCTAGCACCCCACTCTACCCAGATCGGATTTTTACTGCCTGGCGCACGCAGCTTACGGGCATAGAGCACATCAATCAGCCACAGGATACCGGTGGCAAGGGTAATCAGAAATAGAATCAGTGCAAAATTCATTCAATCGTTCCGTACTTAATGACTTATATCGGTTTATTTGCCGTCAACGCGCAAGACTGCCAGGAATGCTTCCTGCGGGACTTCTACCGAGCCGATCTGCTTCATACGCTTCTTACCGGCTTTCTGCTTCTCGAGCAGCTTTTTCTTACGGGAGATATCACCGCCATAACACTTGGCAAGCACATCCTTACGCATGGCTTTGACTGTTTCACGGGCAATAATTTGCGCACCCAGCGCCGCTTGAATCGCAACGTCATACATCTGACGCGGAATAAGTTCACGCATTTTGCTGACCAGTTCACGGCCACGATAGACCGAGCTGGAACGGTGCACGATCAGTGACAACGCATCAACTTTGTCTCCATTGATCAGCACATCAAGCTTGACCATATCTGCCGTACGGTATTCCTTAAATTCGTAATCCAGCGAGGCATAGCCGCGGGAAACCGACTTCAGCTTGTCGAAAAAATCGAACACCACTTCAGAGAGTGGTAGTTCATAGATCATCTGAACCTGTCGACCGTGGTAACGCATATCGATCTGTGACCCGCGCTTCTGGTTACACAAGGTGATCACTGAGCCTACGTAATCCTGCGGCAGAAAAATAAAAGCGGTAATGATCGGCTCACGTATTTCTTCAATCTTGCCAATATCCGGCAAGCGTGACGGGTTTTCAACAATAATTTCTTCGCCGTTGCGCAAACAGACTTCATAAACCACAGTCGGTGCCGTGGTAATGAGGTCCATATCAAACTCACGTTCGAGGCGCTCTTGCACAATTTCCATATGCAATAGACCGAGGAAACCACAACGGAAACCAAAGCCAAGTGCCTGAGAAACTTCAGGCTCGAACTGGAGTGCGGCATCGTTCAGTTGTAACTTTTCCAACGAATCACGCAGCTGCTCATACTCATTCGGCTCTACCGGGTACAGACCCGCAAACACCTGCGGTTTAATTTCCTTGAAGCCTTCCAGCGGCTTATCGGCCGGACGATCTGCCAACGTGATGGTGTCACCCACACGCGCAGCCTTCAGTTCTTTGAGCCCGGAAATAACAAAGCCTACTTCACCGGCCGATAGCTGGGGTTGTTGCTTTGATTTCGGCGTAAAGATACCCACCTGTTCACACAAGTGGGTAGCACCTGTCGACATCAGGCGCATCTTGTCTTTGGGCTTCAGGCAACCATCAATCACACGCACCAGCATGACCACGCCGACATAGTTATCGAACCACGAGTCGACAATCAGTGCCTTAAGCGGCGCAGCCGGGTCACCCTCTGGTGCCGGAATCTTGGCGATCACCTGTTCGAGAATATCGTCGATACCAATACCGGTTTTGGCGCTCGCCTCTACGGCTTCAGTAGCATCAATGCCAATCACATCTTCAATCTCGGCCCGGGCATTTTCCGGGTTGGCGGACGGCAAATCGATTTTGTTGAGCACCGGTACCACCTCGACCCCGAGATCAAGCGCGGTATAACAGTTGGCGACCGTCTGGGCTTCTACCCCTTGCGAGGCATCGACGACCAGTAGCGCCCCTTCGCAAGCGGATAGCGAGCGCGAGACTTCATAGGAAAAATCCACGTGTCCCGGTGTATCGATCAGATTCAGACGATAGGTCTGACCATCTTTGGCCTTGTAATCCAGTGCAGCCGTCTGCGCCTTGATGGTAATGCCGCGTTCCTTTTCGATATCCATCGAGTCCAGAACCTGGGCGGCCATTTCCCGATCAGACAAACCACCGCAACGATGAATCAGGCGATCCGCCAGAGTCGATTTGCCATGGTCAATATGGGCGATGATCGAAAAGTTACGTATGTGCTTCACGGAATTCCATTTTTCCAGCATTAAGCTGGCAACAAGTGCAATGAGGGCGCTACAGAAGCGCCAGAATAACCCGCTATTCTACCGGATCAGGGCTAAGGCTGGCGGTCTTCGTACACCAGCCCTTAGTGGGCTTTTAGCGTAGCCCTGGCTGTGCCGGTTGCGCCTGTGGAATAGGCACAAAGATCTGAACGTTTGAGCGACGAATCAGCAAAGTTGCTGGTGCTTTCGCATCCATTTGAGCGATGATCTGGTTAAATTGCTGAACCGAGCGGACATCCTGTGTGTCACCTTTGGCGGTTACAGCCAGAATCACGTCACCCGGACGCAAATCAACTCGGCTACCCGGACGGATATCAATCACCAGAATGCCGGCGTTGAGACGCATTTGCTGTTTCTGCTCGGTAGTCAGATCAGAGACTGCAATACCCAGACGGCTATTGGTTGCCTCACCGACGCCACGAGCAGCGGGCTTATTGGAAGCCACCCGATCCTCCTGGAATTCGCCAATAGTGACGCTCACCGAACGGACTTGCCCTTTGCGCCAGAGTTCTACCTGAGATTTAGTACCCGGTTTCAGCGCACCCACCATACGTGGCAGGTCGCTGGAGACGGTGATTGGTTTGCTATCGAACTTGAGAATGACATCACCCGGTTCAATACCGGCACGGGCAGCCGGGCCGTTTGGCTCAACGCTGTTCACCAGTGCACCACCCGACTTGGGCAACCCAAAGGCCTCTGCCACTTCTCGGGTAACTTCCTGAATAGAAACACCCATTCGTCCATGACTTGCACGACCCTTGGAACGTAACTGCTGCTGAATATCCATGGCCAGGTCGATAGGAATCGCAAAAGAAATGCCCATGAAACCACCGGAGCGACTGAATATCTGCGAGTTAATACCAATAACCTCACCGCGCAGGTTAAATAATGGACCCCCCGAATTGCCCGGGTTGATAGCGACATCGGTCTGAATAAACGGTACGTAATTTTCCTGGGGCAACGCACGTCCCTTAGCGCTGACTATGCCCGCCGTTACAGAATGCTCAAAGCCAAAGGGACTACCGATGGCAACGACCCATTCACCCGGCTTCAAACTGCCGGAGTCGCCTAGTTTTACTGCGGGCAGGCCATTCGCGTCAATCTTCAGCAAAGCCACATCGGTGCGCTTGTCGGCACCAATCACCTTGGCGCGGAACTCACGCTTATCGAGAAGCTTGACGGTTACCTCGTCTGCACCATCAATCACGTGTGCATTTGTCATGATGTAACCATCGGCCGTGATGATGAAACCTGAACCCAGCGATCGGTTTTCCTGCTGTGGTTGACCATTTCCCGGTGCCTGCGGGAAGAACCGGCGGAAGATTTCATAGGCAGGATCTGTTGGATCCATAGGTATGCCGTTACTCGTTGCCCTACCCCGGTTGTTCTGTACCGTGCTGATATTCACCACTGAAGGCGACTGCTTTTCAGCCAGTTCAACAAAATCGGGCAAGCCACGGCTTTGTGCCTGCGCCACAGCACTCAGAGACAAAGAAAAACAAAACAGGCAAATTTGTAGAAGGCGCTTGTACGAGGTGCTCATATCCAGTTTCACAAGAGGTACGGAGAATTTCAGATCAGGCGACGAACGATACGTGGCGCAACCATCGCCCGGGATTTCTGGTTGCGTTGTAGCTGCCACCAGGCAGCAATCAGGCCGATACCGGCACCCGCTATCGCACCCACATCAGGCGTGAGTTGCCAACGTATGGGTAAAAGATCAGGTAAAACCATGGCGCCTAGAGTGCTTCCAGCGAACAACAAAATCAGGGGAATCAGGTAAGCTCGGGTAATGCCCTGGGAAAGCAAGGCATCCGGTATGGCCACCAACACCTTGTCACCCGCACGCACGCCAATGTTATCGGCAACCAGCAAAGTCTTTGGTTTACTGCATAGGGGTTGCGCAATGCTGACACCGCCGCAGCCGCCAGTCTCATTGCATCGGCCGCAACCACCAGATACTTCAAAATGAAGGCGCGCCAAACCTGGCACATCGGGCCGGGTTGCTGGAATGACTTCAATGACTTGCGCTTCACGTTCTGCCATAAGTGCGAATCCTACGCTATTTCAAGGCCTTTGAACGTCCGACTGCTCATCGACGCGAGCCCAGAGTTTGGTAAACCGTGTTTGACTCCAAGTATATGTTTCATGGCCATCCGATGTCATGACGGCACCCCGTAATGTCTGACGTATCAATTGATAATGGTAAAACTGTTGCATCTCGCTTGCTGCAACGCTCAATGCTTCGATGGGCAACGAAGTTTCGCCATCGATCAGTGCAGAAACCCGCGTTTCCTGCTCCAGTAATATTTCAGTAAAAGAACCGGTCATGCTGGCTCCATCAATCCCTTAAGGGTGTGCGACAAGGATTCACGGGCGCGATGAATCCGTGAACGCACAGTACCGATTGGCACTTCTTGAATTTGGGCAATTTCTTCATAACTCAAGCCGTCTTGCTCACGTAGTGTGAGTGCTTGTCTCAAGACCTCAGGCAATTCAGTCATGGCATGGCCCAGACTATCTGACAATTCCTGCTGCCAGAGCAAGGTCTCAGGGCTTTCGCTGAAGCTAGGCCAATCGACAGATCCAGCGTTAGATGCCACCGTATCGTCATCAAGCATTTCCTGATCAGGTCGTCTGCGATTTACCTTGCTCCAAGCCAGAAAGGTATTGTGGGCGATTCGGGCTAACCATGTCGCAAAAGTCGCGTCCCCCCGGAAACTGCTGAGAGAAATAAAGGCTTTAAAAAGAGACTCCTGCAAGAGCTCCTCGGCGACAGCGCGATCCTGCGTCAGTCGTGTCAACCAGCGCAGAATACGGGATTGACAAGCAACCACGAGGCACTCAAAAGCCGTCCGATCCCCCGCCTTGGCCGCCGCCAATAACGCTGCTTCCGCCTCGGCTTCTTTGCCTTTAGCCGGAATAACGCTATCCATTAACGAATCTGTCGTCTGTTTAATGTCTGTTTCCGTTCTAACCTTGTAGAATGCCCGTTAGTTTAAGTTGTGATCGTCCTTTTCGCCATACTGGCTATCCCCGACCTCATACTGCGTTGAACCAGACTTCCTCACCCTGCACAAACCGTTTCGATGTGCTCATCATCGGCAGTGGCCTGGCTGGCCAGAGCGCTGCATTGTGCCTTGCCGATACAGGGCTGAAAGTTGGCCTTGCCAGTAAGAGACGTCTTGTCGACTCGGCTTCGGGTTGGGCTCAGGGTGGTATCGCTGCTGTTCTGGATAGCACCGACTCGGTAGAAAACCACATTGCAGATACGCTCACTGCCGGAGCCTATCTTAATGACCCAAGCGCGACTCGCTTTGCTATTGAACACGCCGCCGAAGCAATTCAGTGGCTCATCGACCGCGGGGTTCCCTTTACACGTGAAGATGGTCGATACCATCTGACGCGAGAAGGTGGCCATAGTCACCGTCGGGTTATTCATGTCGACGATGCCACCGGTGCGGCTGTTCAAGACACCCTCACCCCCCAGGTACGCAATCATCCGAATATCTGTGTGATGGAACACCACATCGTGGTGGATCTGATTACAGCCAGCAAAGTCGATCATCAGTCTTTAGGGCAAAAAGATCGCTGCCTTGGCGCCTATGTGCTGGATAGCGCATCAGGAGAAGTTAAGACAATTGCTGCGGGTCAGACAATCCTGGCGACCGGGGGCGCAGGAAAGGTTTATCTGTACACAACCAATCCCGATACATCGACAGGTGATGGCATTGCCATGGCCTGGCGCGCAGGTTGTCGAATTGCCAACATGGAGTTCATCCAGTTTCACCCCACTTGTCTTTATCACCCACAGGAAAAATCATTTCTGATCAGTGAAGCTGTTCGTGGTGAAGGTGGTTTGCTCAAACGCCCAGATGGCACCCGCTTTATGGATGACTACGATCTTCGCGCAGAGTTAGCCCCGCGCGACATCGTGGCCCGTGCGATTGATGCAGAAATGAAACGCCACGGCCTCGATTGTGTGTACCTGGACATCTCGCATCAGCCTGCTGACTTTATTCGTTCGCATTTCCCGACCATCTACGAACGCTGCCTACAACTTGGCATTGATATCACCAAAGAGCCCATACCCGTTGTGCCAGCGGCGCATTACACCTGTGGGGGCGTCATGATTGACCAGCATGGTCGCACGGATTTACCCGGGCTTTATGCTGCAGGCGAAGTGACTTGCAGTGGTCTGCATGGCGCAAACCGGCTGGCATCCAACTCCCTACTGGAATGTCTGGTCTATTCGCGCGCCGCCACGGACATGATCATCGCGAATCCGCTGCCGACACCAACAAGTTTGCCGCACTGGGATGAAAGTCGGGTAACGGATGCCGATGAAGAAATTGTTATCTCGCATAACTGGGACGAACTGCGCCGTTTCATGTGGGACTACGTTGGCATCGTTCGTACGACTAAACGTCTGCTTCGGGCACAACATCGCATTCGTCTGCTTACCCGCGAGATTGATGAGTTTTACGCCAACTTCCGGATTAGCCACGATCTACTGGAGTTACGGAATCTGGTTCAAACAGCCGACCTGATTGTGCGGTCGGCGCTACGTCGCAAAGAGAGCCGAGGTCTCCATTACTCACGAGACTATCCGGACCCCCAGAAACGGGTTAAAAATACGATTCTGCGCCGCCGTAGCTAACACGTTGTTATTGCGTCGCAATCTGACGACGCATGCGCTTCGCCCACACCAGTAGTTTTCGCCATTGATCCACCGAACGATCTGGCAAACTATCCGGCAACAGAACAATCACCTGCCGGCCTTGCTGCGGAATCTCGACATGCAGCAGGATCAACCAGGGATAGACACTCAGACGCGTACAGCGGATGGGTGTATCAGCCGCCTTAAAATCAATCAGAAATGCCTTAATAGGTTTGAATGCTAGCGCAATCGGAGGCGGCGTAAGAGACGCTGTTCGCCAAGCCTGCACGAAAACAGCTAGGAGTAAGAATCCAACAACGGCAAGCGAATGACCAGAAAGACTGCTCTGACTGAGACTCAAGCCCGCCAGTGACAACACCAAAAGCAACGCCGCCCGAAGGCGGCGCGATGCAACCGGCCGAATCTCTAGCCGGCTCAACATAACGTTTAGAAGCGCTTGAAGACCAATGAACCGTTGGTGCCACCAAAGCCGAAGTTGTTCTTCAACGCAATATCGATCTTCATTTCACGCGCAGTATTGGCACAGTAGTCCAGATCGCACTCGGGATCCTGATTGAAAATGTTGATCGTCGGTGGTGAAATCTGGTGGTGAAGCGCCAACACGGTAAACACCGATTCCAGACCACCTGCACCGCCCAGAAGGTGGCCGGTCATCGATTTGGTGGAGTTAACCACAAGTTTCTTGGCATCCGCACCAAACAACAGTTTGATGGCTTCAGTTTCGTTCTTGTCACCCAGCGGCGTTGAAGTGCCGTGTGCATTGAGATACTGAACGTTGTCGGTATTCACACCGGCATTCTTGAGCGCGGCTTGCATGCTGCGCTTAGGGCCATCGGTATCCGGAGCTGTCATGTGGTACGCATCACCGCTCATGCCGAAACCGCACAGTTCTGCATAAATCTTGGCGCCACGTGCCTTGGCGTGTTCGTACTCTTCAAGCACCATCACACCAGCGCCCTCGCCCAGCACAAAGCCATCACGGTCTTTGTCCCATGGACGGCTTGCCGTAGCTGGATCATCGTTACGCTCAGAGAGTGCACGGGCAGCACAGAAACCGCCAAGACCCAACGGTGAAATAGTCGATTCAGCACCACCGGCGATCATCACATCGGCATCACCATATTCGATCATGCGGCTTGCCATACCAATGGCGTGCAAACCGGTTGTACATGCGGTCACAGGGGCAATGTTCGGACCCTTGAAACCATACATGATCGACAGGTTGCCGGAGATCATATTAATGATCGAGCCCGGCACAAAGAATGGGGAAATCTTGCGAACACCAGCGGCATCGAAAGTGGCTTTGGTATCTTCGATCAATGGCAAACCACCAATGCCGGAACCAATACAAACACCGATGCGCTCGGCATCGGCAGGGTTTTCACCCAGACCGGCATCGCGAACGGCCTGAATGCCTGCCGCCATGCCGTAATGAATAAAGGTATCCATGCGTCGAGCGTCTTTGGCAGGCAAATAATCTGCCACATTAAAGCCTTTGACCTCGCCAGCAATGCGTGTAGGAAAAGTGCTAACGTCAAAACGCGTCACTGCCGCGATACCACTACGACCAGCAAGCAGGCTATCCCATGCTTCTGTAACGGTGTTACCTACAGGGCTGATAACGCCCAATCCTGTGACGACGACGCGACGACGCATGCCA